>DHCFD07801__coassemble_1183_pt1 | contig 27105 bp, 31 predicted proteins | sample DHCFD07801__metabat2_high_PE_018 | metagenome-assembled genome bin DHCFD07801 | reverse complement strand
CTCGGCCACGAGGGGGTCGTGAACGCGCGGTGCCTCGACGCGATCCCGTCGGACCCGCTGGCAGGCGACGCGCCCGGTCTCGCGGACGAGATCCGGGCGCGTTTCGGGGGCGAGCTGGCGAGGCTGGCCGGGTTGGGTGACCCGGGCCGACCGCCGTTCGTGCTGGGCGTGGACCCGGACGGGCTGCATCTGCTGACCGCGCTCGGTGTCGACGCGGACGTCGTCCACGTGCCGTTCGCCGCCCGTGCGGAGTCCGCCGGGGACGTGGTCCGTGAGATGGACCGCTACGTGGCCCGGGCCAGCTGACCGTCCGGCTCGCCGCGCCTACGCCGTGGTGTAGGTGAGGCAGTCCGCGGTGTCGGCGCCCGGCCCGATCTCGACCGACTCGGCAGAGCAGAGCAGGTCCTTGTTGTAGGTGCACTCGACGCGCTGGCAGGCGCCCACGTGCGCGCTCGCGGTGGGCAGGCCGCCGCGGACGTCCAGGGAGATGAACGTGCCGCACTCGGCGTGATCCGGCGTGCCGGAGATCGTGACGGCCGGCGCGCTGCAGCTCGAGTCGGCATTGAACGAGCACGCGGTGACGGTGCAGGTGCTGATTCCGGTGAGGGTGGCCATGACGGTCGCTCCTTGGTCGATCCGGTGTGGTGCGACCGAGTCTTCACTGGTTCGCCCCGACTTGCAAGCATGGTCAGGCTGCGCTAGCGAAGGCTAGCCTATGCTCTGCGACCTGCTATTTTCGCGACACCGTCCCATCTCGTCCCGGGCGACAGTGGTCCGGGCGGCTCTGCGCACGGCCGCGCCGGGGCGGCTCGGCGCGTGAGCCGGTGGCGGCGCGGGGCTGGACATCTGTGATCGGTGCCACTAGTGTCTATTTCAGTTAATCCGACTTAACTGAAAGGGAGCGGCCCCGATGACTTCCGCGACCACCAACCGTCAGTCGCACGAGGATCTGCTCGCCGACCTGCGTGACCGCCTCGGGCGGGCCGCACAGGGGGGCGGGGAGAAGGCCCGGGCGCGCCACCTCGAGCGGGGCAAGCTGCTCGCGCGCCAACGTATCGACGTCCTGCTCGACCCCGGGAGCCCGTTCCTCGAACTCTCCCCGCTCGCGGCGGAGGAGATGTACGGGGGCAAGGCGCCGGGCGCCGGGGTGGTGACCGGGATCGGCCGGGTCTCCGGGCGCGAGTGCCTCGTGATCGCCAACGACGCCACCGTCTCCGGCGGCACGTATTACCCGATGACGGTCAAGAAGCACCTCCGCGCGCAGGAGGTGGCCCTGGCCAACAACCTGCCGTGCGTCTACCTCGTGGACTCGGGCGGCGCGATGCTGCTGCAGCAGGACGACGTCTTCCCGGACCGCGACCACTTCGGGCGCATCTTCTACAACCAGGCCACCATGTCGGCCAGCGGCATCCCGCAGATCGCGGCGGTGATGGGCTCCTGCACCGCGGGCGGCGCCTATGTCCCCGCCATGAGCGACGAGGCCGTGATCGTCCGCGACCAGGGCACGATCTTCCTCGCCGGCCCGCCGCTGGTGAAGGCCGCGACGGGGGAGGAGGTGACCGCGGAGGAGCTCGGCGGCGGCGATCTGCACGCCAAGACTTCCGGCGTCGTCGACCACCTCGCGGACGACGACTACGACGCGCTCATGAAGGTCCGCGGGATCGTCGCCACCTGCCCGCCGGCCCCCGCGCCGGACTGGGAGGTGCTCGAAGCCCGCGAGCCGGCCCGCCCCCAGACGGACCTCTACGACCTGGTCCCCACGGACTCGCGGACCCCCTACGACGTGCGTGATGTGATCGGCACGATCGCCGACGGCGGCGAGTACACCGAGTTCAAGGAGAACTACGGGACGTCCATGGTCACCGCGTTCGCCCGGATCCACGGCCACCCGGTGGGGATCATCGGCAACAACGGCGTGATCTTCTCCGAGTCCGCGCTCAAGGGCGCGCACTTCATCGAATTGTGCGACCGCCGCAAGATCCCCCTGGTCTTCCTGCAGAACATCACCGGCTTCATGGTGGGCCGCCAGTACGAGGCCGGGGGCATCGCCAAGAACGGCGCCAAGATGGTCACCGCGGTGGCGTGCGCCCGGGTGCCCAAGTTCACGATCGTCGTCGGCGGATCGTTCGGCGCCGGGAACTACTCGATGTGCGGCCGCGCCTACTCGCCCCGCTTCCTGTGGATGTGGCCCAACGCGAAGATCGCGGTGATGGGTGGCCCCCAGGCCGCCGACACCCTCGCGTCCGTCCGCGCCGCGCAGGTCACCAAGGCCGGGGGCGAGTGGACCGACGAACAGCAGGAGGAGTTCACGGCTCCCATCCGCGAGCAGTTCGAGGAGCAGTCCACCGCGTACTACTCCACGGCCCGCCTGTGGGACGACGGGATCATCGACCCCGCCGACACCCGCACCGTCCTCGGCCTGGCGCTCGCCGCGGCCGCCAACGCCCCCCTCGAGCCGGTCAACAACGGCGTCTTCAGGATGTGAGCGAACAAATGTCACAGCAACTCCACACCGTCCTGGTGGCCAACCGCGGGGAGATCGCCTGCCGCGTGATCCGCTCACTGCGTGCCGCCGGGATCCGCTCGATCGCCGTCTATTCGGATGCCGACGCCGACGCACTGCACGTGCGGATGGCCGATGCCGCGGTCCGACTGGGCCCGGCCCAGGCAACGCAGTCCTATCTCGACATCGACAGGGTGATCGCCGCCTGTCGCGAGACCGGCGCGCAGGCCGTCCACCCCGGTTACGGTTTCCTCTCCGAGAACCCGCGGTTCGCCCGCGCTCTCGAGGAGGCCGGACTGACCTTCGTGGGCCCGCCCGCCTCCGCCATCGAGTCGATGGGCGACAAGATCACGGCCAAGGCAGCCGTCTCCGCCCGCGATGTGCCCACCGTCCCCGGGATCTCCCGGCCCGGACTGACCGACGACGAGTTGATCGCCGGCGCGGACGAGGTCGGCTACCCCGTGCTGGTGAAGCCGTCCGCCGGGGGCGGCGGCAAGGGCATGCGGCGCGTCGAGGCCCCGGCGGACCTGCGGGCCGCACTCGAGTCGTCGCGACGGGAGTCCGCCGGCGCCTTCGGCGACGACACCCTGTTCCTCGAGCGCTTCGTGGACACCCCCCGGCACATCGAGGTGCAGGTCCTCGCCGACACGCACGGCAACGTCATCCACCTGGGCGAACGCGAGTGCTCGCTGCAGCGCCGGCACCAGAAGGTCATCGAGGAGGCGCCCAGCGCACTGCTCGACGAGGCCACCCGCCAGCGCATCGGTCAGGCGGCCTGCGACGCCGCCCGCTCGGTGGACTACGTGGGCGCCGGGACGGTCGAGTTCATCGTCTCGGCGCACCGGCCCGACGAGTTCTTCTTCATGGAGATGAACACCCGACTCCAGGTCGAGCACCCCGTCACGGAGATGGTCACCGGGATCGACCTGGTGGACTGGCAGGTCCGGATCGCGGCGGGCGAGGAACTGACGCTGCGCCAGGAGGACGTCACCCTCACCGGCCACGCGATCGAAGCCCGCGTCTACGCCGAGGACCCCGCCAGGGGCTTCCTGCCCACCGGCGGTACGGTGCTCGGACTCGATGAGCCTTCGGGCAGCGGCATCCGCGTCGACTCCGGCCTGCGCGTGGGGACCGTCGTCGGGAGCGACTACGACCCGATGCTGGGCAAGGTCATCGCCCACGGCGCCGACCGCACCGAGGCGCTGTCCCGGCTCGACGCCGCGCTCGCCGGCACGCACGTGCTGGGCCTGGGGACCAACATCGACTTCTGCCGTTTCCTGCTCTCCCGGCCCGAGGTGCGGGCCGGGGACCTCGACACCGGGCTGCTCGACCGCACCTTCGACGACTACGCCGCGACGCCCGCGCCGGAGGGTGCGCTGGTCGCGGTCGCCATGCACCGCATCGAGGAGCGGTGGGCACGCGTCCCGGCACAGCGCCGTAGTCCGTGGGATGTGCCCAACGGCTGGCGCGTCGGCGAGCGCGCCGAGGTGTGGACCCGGCTCGACTCCGGGGCCGGGTCGGAGGCTGTGACCATCGGGCTGCGCGGCACCCCGGACGACGCCGAGGTCACCGTCACCGACGCCACGATCGGCTCGACCGCCGAACCCGAGGTCTCGGCCCGGCACCGCGCCCGCGTGTCCCGGGACGGCGCGTCGGTCCGCCTGACCGTCGACGACACGCAGCAGCGTTGGACCGTCGTCCGTTCCACCGACCCCGCGACGCCCGACACGTTCTGGGTGGCCGGCGACGGCGGGACCTGGGAACTGCGGCTGCGGCCGCTAATCGACTCCCGGATCCACGACGCCGGTGCGGCGGACGGGCAGATCCTCAGCCCCATGCCGGGCTCGGTGATCGCCTGCTTCGTCGGCGACGGCGACGAGGTGACCGCAGGGCAGAACGTCCTGGCCGTCGAGGCCATGAAGATGGAGCACGCGCTCACCGCGCCGATCGACGGCGTGGTCCGACTGCACGTCTCCACCGGCGACCAGGTGACCGCCGACCATCCGCTCGCGACCGTCGAGCCCCACCCCTCAGATGAGGACCGAGAAGGAGCACAGAATGCCTGAGCTGGAAGAGCACTACGCAGACCTCAAGGCGACGGTCGCCGACTTCGCCGACAAGGTGGTCGCCCCGGTCTCCGCGGAGCACGATCGCAACCACACCTTCCCCTACGAGATCATCGCCAAGATGGGCGAGATGGGCCTGTTCGGCCTTCCCTTCCCCGAGGAGTACGGCGGCATGGGCGGGGACTTCTTCGCGCTCGCCCTCGCACTCGAGGAACTCGGTCGTGTCGACCAGTCCGTGGCGATGACCCTCGAGGCCGGGGTGGGCCTGGGCGCCATGCCGATCTACCACTTCGGTGACGAAGAGCAGAAGGCCACGTGGCTCCCGGACCTCGCCGCGGGCACCAGGCTCGCCGGCTTCGGCCTCACCGAACCCGGCGCCGGCTCGGACGCCGGCGGCACCAAGACCACCGCCCGCCGCGAGGGCGACGAATGGGTGATCAACGGGGCCAAGCAGTTCATCACCAACTCGGGCACCGACATCACCTCGCTCGTCACCGTCACCGCCGTCACCGGGACGCGCGAGAACGGCAAGAAGGACATCTCCACGATCATCGTCCCGTCCGGGACCCCCGGCTTCACGGTGGAGCCCGCCTACGACAAGGTGGGCTGGAACGCCTCCGACACGCACCCGCTGTCGTTCTCCGACGCGCGCGTGCCGGCGGGCAACCTCCTCGGCGCGGAGGGGCGCGGGTACGCCAACTTCCTGTCGATCCTCGACGAGGGGCGCGTGGCGATCGCCGCGGTGGCCACCGGGGTGGCCCAGGGCTGCGTCGACGAATCGGTGAAGTACGCGCGCGAACGCGAATCGATGGGCCAGAAGATCGGCTCGTTCCAGGCGATCTCGTTCAAGATCGCGCGCATGCAGGCCCGGGCGTACACGGCCCGGTGCGCCTATCACGACGCGGCGCGCCTCATGCTGGCCGGGAAGCCGTTCAAGACCGAGGCCGCCATCGCCAAGATGGTCGCCTCCGAGGCCGCGATGGATAACGCCCGCGACGCCACGCAGGTGCACGGCGGCTACGGCTTCATGAACGAGTACCCGGTGGCGCGGCACTACCGCGACTCCAAGATCCTCGAGATCGGCGAGGGCACCACCGAGGTGCAGCTCATGCTGATCGCGCGCGGGCTGGGGCTGTAGACATGGCCGAGCAGCGCAAGGAGGCCGTCGACGGAGCGCAGCGACCGGCGCGCAGAGAAGTCGTCCAACGCGGACTGTGGTTCGAGGAGTACGAGGTCGGCGCCGCCTACCTCCACCGCCCGGGCCGCACGATGACCGAGACCGACAACGTCCTGTTCACCACGCTCACCATGAACACGCAGTCCCTGCACCTGGACGCGGCGTGGTCGGCCGAGCAGCCCGGCTTCGGTGGCGAGCGGCTCATGAACTCGATGCACACCCTCTCCACGCTCGTGGGGCTGTCGGTCGCCCAGCTCACGCAGGGCACGATCGTGGCCAACCTCGGCTTCTCCGAGGTGAGCTTCCCCAAGCCGGTCCTGCACGGGGACACGCTCTACGCGGAGACCGTGTGCACAGACAAGCGGGAGTCGAAGTCGAGGCCGGGGGAGGGGATCGTGACCCTCGAGCACATCGGTCGGAACCAGCACGGCGACATCGTCGCCAAGGCCGTCCGGAAGACGCTCGTGCGGAAGCGCCCCGCCGACCGGGCCGGGGAGGTCACGGCGTGACCGCCGGATGGACGCCGCCCGGGCCGGCGATGCTGTTCTGTCCGGCGGACCGGCCCGAGCGCTACGGGAAGGCCGCCGAGCGGGCCGACGTGGTGATCGTCGACCTCGAGGACGCCGTCGCGCCGGAGAACCGGACCGTGGCCCGCGACGCACTGCGGGCCTCCGAGCTGGACCCGGCGCGGACGATCGTGCGCGTCAACCCCGCCGACAGCGCGGACCACGCCGCGGACCTGGAGGCGCTGGCCGCCACCGGGTACCGCTGCGTGATGCTCGCCAAGACCGAATCCGCCGCCCAGGTCACCGACCTGTACTCGAGCACCGGCGCCGAGGTGCTGGCGCTGGTGGAGACCCCGCTCGGCGTGGTCCGGGCGCCGGAGATCGCGTCCGCACCGGGCTGCGCCGGACTGATGTGGGGCGCGGAGGACCTGCTGGCGGCGATGGGCGGCTCGACCAGCCGGTTCGCCGAGAGCGAGGCGGGCGGCCCCCGGGTCGCGGGTCAGTACCGGGACGTCCCACGCCACGCCCGCGCCCGGGTCGCCCTCGCCGCCGCGGCGTTCGGCCGGTGGGCGGTGGACTCGGTGCACCTCGACATCGCCGACGAGGCGGGTCAGCGCGCCGAGGCGCTCGACGCCGTCGCGCTCGGGTTCGTGGCCACCGCCTGTATCCACCCGTCCCAGGTGGCCACCGTCCGACAGGCGTACGCGCCCGACGACGACGAGGTCGCCTGGGCCCGCCGTGTCCTGGACGCGGCCCGGGGCAACCAGGGCGTCTTCCAGCTGGACGGCCGCATGATCGACGGCCCCGTCTTCCGTCAGGCCGAGGCCACGCTCCGGCGTGCCGCGGCCGTTGCCGAATAGAAACCCGGGCCGCCCGGCCCCACTCCCGAGGAGCACGAGATGACCACTACCGATCTCGAATCCACCCCTGCGGACCCCGCGCTCTCCCACACGCGCGGGCCCGTCGACGTCCCGCTGCTGACGGAGACGATCGCGGGCAATCTCGCCGCCACCGCCGAGCGGCACGGCGACCGCGACGCCCTCGTCGACGTCCCGTCCGGACGGCGGTGGACGTACACCGAATTCCTCGCCGACGTCCGACGGCTCGCCTCCGGCCTGCACCGGCTGGGGATCCGGAAGGGCGAGCGCGTGGGGATCTGGTCGCCGAACCGTTGGGAGTGGGTGCTGGTCCAGTACGCCACCGCGGAGATCGGGGCCGTCCTGGTCAACATCAACCCCGCCTACCGGACCCACGAGCTGGAGTTCGTGCTGCGGCAGTCGTCGATCAAGGCCGTCCTGGCGGCGCCGCAGTTCAAGGACTCCGACTACACGGGCATGCTCGCGCAGGTCCAGCCGGCCTGCCCCGACCTCGAGCTCGTCGTGCTCTTCGGCGACGAGGAGTGGGAGTCCCTGATGTCGGGCCCCACCGACACCGAGGAACTGGCCTCGATCCGCGCCGGCCTCGACTCCGGCGACCCGATCAACATCCAGTACACCTCCGGCACCACCGGGTTCCCCAAGGGCGCCACGCTCTCGCACTCCAACATCCTCAACAACGGGTACTTCGTGGGCGAGACCATCAACTACTCCGAGGTCGACAGGGTCTGCCTGCCGGTGCCCTTCTACCACTGCTTCGGGATGGTGATGGGAAACCTCGCGTGCACGACGCACGGCTCCTGCATGGTCATCCCGGCGCCGGCGTTCGACCCGGTGGCCACGCTCGAGGCGGTGGTGGCCGAGAAGTGCACCAGCCTCTACGGGGTGCCCACGATGTTCATCGCCGAGCTCGCGCTGGAGGACTTCGACTCCTACGACCTGTCGACCCTGCGCACCGGGATCATGGCCGGGTCGCCGTGCCCCGAGTCGACCATGCGGCAGGTCATCGAGAAGATGAACATGGAGGAGGTGTCGATCTGCTACGGCATGACCGAGACCTCGCCGGTGTCCACCCAGACCCGCAGTGACGATTCGCTGGACCGGCGGGTGTCCTCCGTCGGGCGGGTCGGACCCCACCTCGAGGTGAAGATCGTCGACCCCGCCACCGGCGAGACGCTGCCGCGCGGGTCGGCCGGAGAGTTCTGCACACGCGGGTACAGCGTGATGCTCGGGTACTGGGACGAGCCGGAGAAGACCGCCGAGGCGATCGACCCCGAGGGCTGGATGCACACCGGGGACATCGGCGAGATGGATCCCGACGGCTATGTCCAGATCACCGGCCGCATCAAGGACATGGTGATCCGCGGGGGCGAGAACATCTACCCGCGCGAGATCGAGGAGTTCCTCTACACCCACCCGGACGTCCTCGACGCCCAGGTCATCGGCGTCCCGGACGCCAAGTACGGGGAGGAGCTCATGGCCTGGGTGCAGCTCAAGCCGGGCGCGCCGGACCTCACGGCCGAGGCGCTGCGCGAGTTCGCCACCGGCAAGCTGGCCCGCCACAAGATCCCCAAGTACGTCCACGTGGCCGACGAGTTCCCCATGACCGTGACCGGCAAGGTCCGCAAGGTCGACATGCGGGAGCGGTCCATCGAGATGCTCGGCCTCGCCTGAGCCCGCCCCGCGACACCCGAGGAGTACCAGTCATATGTCCAGCAAATTCATGACCGCGGCGGAGGCCGTCGCGGACATCCCGGCAGGGGCGTCCATCGCCGCGGGAGGCTTCGGCCTGTCCGGCATCCCGCAGACCGTCATCGAGGCCCTCGCCGCGCGCGACGTCGGGGACTTCGAGGTGTTCTCCAACAACGCCGGTGTCGACGGCAAGGGTCTGGGCATCCTGCTGGAGACCGGCAAGCTGCGCCGCATCGTCGCCTCCTACGTCGGCGAGAACAAGGAGTTCGCCCGGCAGTACCTGTCGGGCGAACTCGAGGTGGAGCTGACGCCCCAGGGGACGCTGGCCGAGCGGATGCGGGCCGGGGGCTCCGGGATCGGAGCCTTCTTCACCCGGGCGGGCGTGGGCACCCTCGTCGCCGACGGCGGGATGCCGTGGCGGTACGGCTCCGACGGCTCGGTGGCGGTGGCCTCGCCCGCCAAGGAGACGCGCGAGATCCGTGGTGAGACCTACGTCCTCGAGCAGGCTATCGACGCCGACTACTCGCTCGTGCGCGCCGCGGTGGCCGACACCAACGGGAACCTGAGGTTCAACCTCACCGCCCGCAACTTCTCACCCGTGGCCGCGATGGCGGGCAGGACCTGCATCGTCGAGGCGGAGCAGGTCGTCGAAGCAGGGGAGCTGGCGCCCGACGACATCCACCTGCCCGGCATCTTCGTGCACCGCCTGGTCCGGTTGACACCGGACCAGGTGGCCGACACCAAGTGGATCGAGAAGACCACCACCAACCCGCCGTCGGAAGGACAGCGCTGATGACCAGCACCGAACGCCTCGGCCGCGACCGCAAGGCGATGGCCGCCCGGGCCGCCCTCGAACTGTCGGACGGCCAGTACGTCAACCTCGGGATCGGCCTACCGACCCTGGTGCCCAACTACGTCCCGGAAGGCGTCACCGTGACGCTGCAGTCGGAGAACGGACTGCTCGGCATCGGGCCGTACCCGCACCCGGACGACGTGGATCCGGACCTGATCAACGCCGGCAAGGAGACCGTCACGACCCTGCCGGGGTCGGCCATCTTCGACTCGGCCATGAGCTTCGGCATGATCCGCTCCGGCAAGATCGACGTGGCGATCCTCGGGGCCATGGAGGTCAACCCCGCCGGGGACATCGCCAACTGGATGGTGCCCGGCGCCATGGTCAAGGGCATGGGCGGCGCCATGGACCTCGTCGTGGGCGCCCGCCGGATCGTCGTGGTGATGGACCAGGTCGCCAAGAACGGCTCGTCCAAGATCGTCGCCGAGACCACCCTGCCGCTCACGGGTCTGGGCTGCGTGGACCGGATCATCACCGAACTCGGCGTGTTCGACCGCGACGCCGACGGCCTCACCCTGGTCGAGCTCGTGGAGGGCGTCACGCTCGAGCAGATCGAGGCCGCTACCGACGCCCCCTACCGGGTGGCCGACTCTCTGCGCTGATCGGCACACTGGGGCGCGTGACATCCACAACCCCCGCTCCCGAGCCCACCCGCGCGCACGAGGCCGCCCCCGGCCGCTGGACCACGCCGATCCGAGGCCGGGTGGCGGTCGCTGCATTGGCGTGGGTCCTGCTGTACAGCATCGGCTTCATCGTCGTCGTGGTCGTCGGCATGCTCGGGCTCGAGGCGGCCGGGGTCGTCCGGTTCGGACTGCCGGTCGTCGCGCTGACCGTGTTGGCGGGCAGTGCGGTGGCCGGGCTCGTCGCGGTCCGGGTACACCTGCTCGGGCGACGCGGATTGGGCTGGTCCGACGTGGGATTCTGCAGGCCGGCACGCTCGCCGGCGCATCTGCTGTGGCAGTTCCCGGCGGTGCTGGTCGCCGGCGTCGTGGCCTCGATGCTGGTGCTGCCCCTGTTCGGCGCGGGTGCGGCCGGCGAGGACGGTGACGACGTGGTGGCCGAGCTGCTCGGCGGTGGGCCGCTGATCGCGGTGCTCGGCCTGGTCTCGGTCGCCGCGCTGGTCCCGGTGTTCGAGGAGGTGGTGTTCCGCGGGATCGTCCTGCCGGCCGCGCGGGCGAGATTCCGGGTCGTGCCCGGCATCGCGTTGGCCGGAGCGGTCTTCGCCGCCGTGCACATGCTCCCGCCGGCGCTGCCGTATCTCCTCGTGGTGGGGATCGCGCTGTGCGCCATGGCGGAGTGGTACCGGTCGATCGTCCCGGGCATCGTGCTGCACGGGCTCAACAACGCGATGGTGGTTGCCGGGGTCGTCGCGGCCTCACTCTGACCGGCGCGCTCAGGCCAGGAGCGCCGAGATGAGCAACAGCACCGGCAGGGCGCCGAGGGTCGTGAGCACCGCCGAGTCGCGGGCCAGGAGGGTGCCGCGGCCGTAGCGGGTCGCCACCACGAGCACGTTCTGCGCGGTGGGCAGGGCGGCGGCCACCACCACCGTGAGCAGCTCGTGGCCCTGCATCCCCATGAGGCCGGCTCCGATCGCGTAGGCGATCGCGGGGTGGGCGACCAGCTTGAGGACGCTGGCCAGTGCGATCTCCCGCCGCGGTGAGGCGCCCGCCTCGAGGACCCGCACCCCGAAGAGCGACATGCCGAAGACGAGCAGGGCGCCGGGGACGGAGATCTGACCGACCAGGTGGACGGGCTCCAGGAGCGGATCCGGCGGGGTCCACGGCAGTGCGGCCACGCCCAGCCCGGCCAGCGCGCCCAGGACGATCGGGTTCCGGATCGCCTGGACCAGGGAGCCCACCACGCCGCCGGCCCCGCCCGCGGACGGGCCCGCCTCGCCGGTCGCCCGCTCCAGGACGGCGATCACGACCGGCTGGAGCACCACCACCTGGAACAGCAGCAGTGGCATGACAAAGCCGAAGTCGCCCAGGACGTAGAGGGCGATCGGGATGCCGAGGTTTGCGGAGTTGACGTACCCCGAGGCCAACGCGCCCACGGCCAGATCGGCACCCGAGGGCTTGAGCCAGACCCGGGCAACCACCGTGTACAGGACTGCGATGAGGACCGCCGACACCGCGGAGACCACGAAGACCCCGGTGAAGACCTCATCGAGCGTGGTGCGCGCGAGGTTGTCGAAGATGAGGGCCGGGGTGGCGACAAAGAAGACGAGGCGGTTGAGGATCAGCCGGGCCCCGTCGCCGAGCACCTGGGTGCGGGCGATGATCCACCCGAGGACGACGAGCGCGACCACCACGCCGAAGCCGTACAGGACGCCGGTCACGTCGCGCCTCCTCGGTGCGGTCGAGAGGGAGTGGAACGCCGATCGGGGCCGTGCACTCCGTGAGTGGAGGCACGACCCCGATCAGGTGCTGTTGTCCGGTCGGCGGCGACTGCCGCGTGGAGGACAGGGTGCGGTTCTACCGCGCCGCGAGGGGACTCAGCGGCTGGTGAACGGCAGCAGGGCCATCTCGCGGGCGTTCTTGACCGCGGTGGCCACCTGGCGCTGCTGCTGCGGCGTCAGGCCGGTGACGCGGCGCGAACGGATCTTGCCGCGGTCGGAGATGAAGGTGCGCAGGGTGTTGACGTCCTTGTAATCGACCGTCTCGATGCCCGCGAGCTTCAGCGGGTTCTTCTTGGGCCGACGGCCCTCCTGCGCCCGGATCTTCTTGGACGGGGTGCTACGCGATTTCGCCATGGTTACCTACTCACCAACTCGACTTCGTGACACCGGGCAGCTCGCCACGGTGGGCCATCTCGCGCATGCGGACACGCGAGAGACCGAACTTGCGGAGGTAGCCGCGCGGGCGGCCGTCGGCGACGTCGCGGTTGCGGACGCGCACGGGGGAGGCGTCACGCGGCATCTTGTTGAGCGCGGTCTGGGCGTCCATACGGGCCTCGTCCGAGCTCTCGGGGTTGCTGATGATCTTCTTGAGCTCCGCACGCCGCTCGGCGAACCGGGCCACCTTGGCCTTGCGCTGCTCGTTGCGCGCGATCTTTGACTTCTTGGCCACGGGTCAGCGCTCCTCTCGGAAATCGACGTGCTTGCGGACCACCGGGTCGAACTTCTTGAGGACGATGCGATCCGGGTTGTTACGGCGGTTCTTACGGGTCACGTAGGTGAACCCGGTCCCGGCCGTGGACTTGAGCTTGATGATGGGACGGAGGTCGTTACGGGGCATCTCTAGATCTTCTCCCCACGGGCGCGGATGCGGGCCACGACGGCGTCGATGCCGTCGCGGTCGATGGTCTTGATGCCCTTGGTGGAGACCGTCAGCGTGACGCGACGTCCCTCGGAGGGCACGAAGTAGCTCCGGCGCTGGATGTTCGGATCCCAGCGACGGTTGGTCCTACGGTGCGAGTGCGAGACGGACTTGCCGAAACCCGGCTTCCGTCCCGTTACCTGGCAATGCGCCGACATGGCGTGGTTCTCCTTCCGCCTCACGTGGCGGTGGCGCGTGGCGGGGAGCTCGGGGCCGGCCGGGGGCCGCACTCGGAGCGCCGGTGCCACGTCGCGGGCACCGTTACAAAGGCGATAGCAAACGTGCAGACAACAGCGAGGGTCTAGTTTACGTCCCCATCGCGCGAAACGGTAATCGGCACGTCAGGGCCGCCGCAGGCGCTGACCACGGTCGATCCGCGGGCGCACGAGTTGGGTGCCCGGCCATCCTACGGGTACGATCTACCGATGCGTGTGCTGAGACCGGCGAGCCCCGGTTCGGCCACTGGCACCGGCATGTTTCCCGACCCACGTCGAGGGACGTGCGCCAGACCCAGACTTCTACCGAGCTAGAGGGATCCGAGTAATGAAGAACGACATCCACCCCGACTACCACCCGGTGGTCTTCCAGGACGCGGGCACGGGCACCAAGTTCCTCACCCGTTCCACGCTGACCAGCGAGCGCACCGTGGAGTGGGAGGACGGCAAGTCCTACCCGCTCGTCGTGGTCGACGTGACCAGCGAGTCGCACCCGTTCTGGACCGGCGCGCAGCGCGTCATGGACACCGCCGGCCGTGTCGAGAAGTTCCAGCGCCGCTACGGCAACCGCACCCGCCGCTCCAAGTGAGCCGGTGGGCCGACGTCTCCTCGTCGGCCCGTCCCGCACCCGAGACCCTGAGGACGTAACAGTCATGGCAGTTCCCAAGCGTCGCCTCTCGCGCGCAAACACCCACTCCCGCCGCTCGCAGTGGAAGGCCGACAACGTGGCCCTCCAGCAGACCAAGGTCGACGGCCGCCCCGTCGCGCTGCCGCGTCGCCTCGTCAAGGCCGCGCAGCTCGGCCTGGTCGATCTCGACCGCTGAGCCCCCGCGGCGCCGCGCGCCGCACGCACACGCCGGTGAAGAGCCCGGTGGGCCGGAGATGGTCCACCGGGCTCTCGGTGTCTCTGTGGGGCCGGTCGCGCGACCGCAGGGCGGGACCCCGGCGCGCGTCGGGCCCCGGCGACTGTCGGGGCCCCACCGCCCATCGGCCTCCCGGCGTTCGTCGGTCTCCCGGGGCGTTCTCCGATCCTGTCCTCAGCGGTGCTTCAGGAGCATCGGTGAGACTCGTCAGCATGAAGATCCTCGTTGTGGACGACGACCAAGCCGTGCGCGAATCACTGCGCCGATCGCTGACGTTCAACGGCTATGCGGTCGACCTGGCGGGTGACGGCGTGGAGGCGGTCGACATGATCGATGAGGATCGCCCGGACGCGGTCATCCTCGACGTGATGATGCCGCGCCGTGACGGCCTCGAGGTGTGCCGCATCCTGCGCAGTCGCGGGGACGACCTGCCGGTGCTGATGCTGACGGCCCGGGATGCGGTCTCCGAGCGCGTGGCCGGGCTCGACGCCGGGGCTGACGACTACCTGCCCAAGCCCTTCGCGCTGGAGGAGCTGCTGGCCCGGCTCCGGGCGCTCCTGCGGCGTCGGGGCGCGGACGCCGAGGACGCGGACGAGGTGCTGGCCTTCGAGGACCTGCAGATGGACCTCGCCACCCGTGAGGTCACCCGGGGCGAGCGCCGGATCCAGCTGACCCGCACGGAGTTCTCGCTCCTCGAGCTGTTGATGCACCACCCTCGGCGCGTGCTCACGCGGAGCCATATCCTCGAGGAGGTGTGGGGCTACGACTTCCCGACGTCCGGGAATGCTCTCGAGGTCTACATCGGTTACCTGCGACGTAAGACGGAAGGGGAGGGCGAAGTGCGGCTCATCCACACGGTTCGAGGGGTCGGATACGTGCTGCGCGAGACTCCGTAGTGCCCGTAGCCCGGGCGAAGGTCGGGTCTACTCCGCTCTCGCTGCGCCAGCGGGTCACCCTGCTGGCGGCGAGCTCGGTGGGCGTCGCGGTGGCCCTCATGGCCGTCGCGGCGTACTTCGTCGTGTCCGGGTCGATGTACAACGAGGTCAACAACCGGCTGGAGAAGCAGGCCGCCCAGCTGGTCAACAGTCAGCTCTCCTCCGAGTTCGCCCTGCAGTCCCGCAGCACGCTCATCGCCCTGCGGGCGTTCAACCCGGACCTGGACGCCCAGATCGTGGCGCCGTCCGGGGTCCGCACCGCCACCGGTGAGCCGTTCCGGATCGGTGGCCCGGAGATCGAGGTCGTCCGCGGGGAGGCCGCGTCGAGCCTGCGCACCTCCGGGGGTAAACAGGTCTACGCGGTGAGCGTGCGGGACGGCTCGACGCTGATCCTCGCCCAGGACCTGGGGCCGACGAGGTCGGTGCTCAACCGCCTGGCTATCGTGCTCACCCTGGTCGGCGCCGCGGGTATCGCGTTGGCGGCGGTGGCCGGCACGGCGGTGGGCCGGACCGGACTGGCCCCCGTGGCGCGGCTGACCCGGGAGGTCGAGAGGATCGCCCGGACCGACGACCTCCGCCCGATCCCCGTCGCCGGCGACGACGAGATCGCCAGGCTCACCACGAGCTTCAACCAGATGCTCGTCGCCCTGGGCGAGAGCCGCGACCGGCAGTCCAGACTCGTGGCCGATGCCGGGCACGAGCTCAAGACCCCCCTGACGAGCCTGCGGACCAACGTGGAACTTCTCATCGCGGCGAGCAGCCCCGGCGCGCCGGCGATCCCGGACGCGGACCGGCGCGACCTGGAAGTCGACGTGGTGGGCCAGATCTCCGAACTCAGCCAGCTGGTCGGCGACCTGGTCGAGCTCGCGCGCGAGGACTCCGTCGAGGTGACCCTCGAGCCGGTGGGGGTCACGGACACCATCCACCGGGCACTCGAGCGGGTGCGCCGCCGGCGGCACGACGTGGAGTTCGACGTGGAACTGGAGCCGTGGTTCGCCTTCGGCGACTCCGCCGGGCTGGAACGTGCGGTTCTCAACATCTGCGACAACGCGGCCAAGTGGTCGCCCGCGGACGGCACGGTGACGGTGCGGATGCGGCAGGTCTCCGAGTCGGTCATGGAGCTGTCGGTCGCCGATGAGGGCCCCGGCATCCCCGAGGCGGACCGTGAGCTGGTCTTCGAGCGCTTCCACCGCTCGCGGGAGGCGCGGGCGATGCCCGGGTCGGGTCTCGGGCTGTCGATCGTGCGTCAGGTCGTCATGAGGCACGGCGGCACCGTCGAGATCGACGACGCCGCCGGTGGCGGCACGGAGGTCCGGGTGTCCCTGCCGGGCAGCGAGCTCCCCTCGAGCTGAGGATCCGTACGCCCCTTGAGCTTTGCGCGGTGAGGCGGATGTTCCCCCACCGTTTCAGCGGGTTCACAGCGCGGTGGGGGAGCATGGACTGCATGGATAACGAGAACGGTCGCGGCACGGGCGATCCCCGACCCGGCGGCGAATGGGCCTCAGGTGCGGGAGCCGGACCGGGCGGCTACGGCCACCGACAGGCACCCGCCGGACAGAACCCGTACGGTGGCGGCACCGGCGGACAGAACCCGTACGAACACAGCGGATCAGGTCAACCGGGCGCGGTGCCCGGCGGCTACGGGCACGTCCAGCCCGAGTCGCGTCCCACCGGCCCGTGGCAGCCCACCACGTCGTTTCCCCCGGCAACCGGGCCCGGCCCCCAGGTCAGCGGCCCCGGTCAACCCCCGGGCCCGGTTCAGGAGCATCCGACACCGCAGAAGTCGGGTCGGGGGCTACTGGTGGCCGGGGTGATCGCGGCGATGCTGCTGTCGGGCGGACTCGGAGGCTGGGTCGGCGCGTCGGTGGCCGGCGGCAACGGCGGGACCACACTGTCCTCGCCGATCAACCAGGCGCAGCCCGAGAGCGATGCGCCCGACGGCACCGTCGAGGCCACAGCGGACAAGGTCCTTCCGAGCGTCGTGTCGATCGAGGTGCTCGCGCGCTCCGGCCAGGGTGAGGGCTCGGGGGTCATCCTCTCCGCGGACGGCCTCATCGTCACCAACAACCACGTGGTCGGGCCCGCCGCTGACGGCGGCCGCATCGAGGTGCGGTTCAACGACGGGAGCAAGTCGCCCGCAACGATCGTGGGCACCGACCCGGCCACGGATATCGCGGTGATCAGGGCGGACACGGATCGCGCGCTCACGCCGATCGCGCTCGGGTCCTCGGCAACACTCAATGAGGGGCAGTCGGTGGCGGCGGTCGGTTCTCCGCTGGGCCTGTCCGGCACCGTCACCACGGGGATCGTCTCGGCGCTCGAGCGCCCGGTCCGCGCCGGTGGCTCCCAGTCGGACCAGAGCACGGTGATCGAGGCCATCCAGACGGATGCCGCGGTCAACCCGGGCAACTCGGGCGGCGCGCTGGTCAACATGGACGGTGAGCTCGTGGGGATCAACTCCGCCATCGCCTCGGTCGGTCGGGGCGGGTCCGGCTCCATCGGGCTCGGGTTCGCGATCCCGGTGGACCAGGCGCGGCGTATCGCGGACCAGCTCATCAAGCAGGGCTTCGCCACACGTGCGGTGCTCGGCGTCTCGGTGAGCGACGCGCCGGACGGCGCTGACGGCGCGCTGGTCCGGATGACCGAGCCCGGCGGCCCGGCCGAAGAGGCGGGGATCGAGGAGGGCGCCGTGATCACCCGCGTGGACGACAGGGTGGTCGACGACAGCGACGCGGTGGTCGCGGCGATCCGGTCCAGTGCGCCGGGGGACACGGTGTCGGTGACCTATGCTGCAAGGGTCGGTGCCGAGCCGACGACAGTCGACGTGCAACTGGGAGAGGCGCGATGAGCACCAGATTCGACCCGAGGACGCTGCCGGGCGGACGGCGACTGCCGACGGAGGAGGACTTCGATCCGGAGCTCGACCAGCCGACGGAGCTGGAGCAGGGCACCCACACGGACACCCCGATCGCGGGACGCGCGATGGTGGTGGTGGTCGACGACAGAGTGAGCGGCCAGCCCGATTCGATCGGGCCGCTGGTCACCGAGCTGCTCGACGAGGAGGGCTTCCTCGTCGGTGGCGTCGTGGGCGTGCCGGCCGAGGAGACCGAGGTGCGCAAGGCACTCGAGACCGCGGTCGTCGGCGGGTTCGACTTCGTGGTGACCGTCGGCGGGACCGGCGTCGGGCCCCGGGACGTCACCCCCGAGGTCACCGAGGAGATCCTCGATCAGCGGCTCCCCGGCATCGCCGAGGCGCTCCGGTCGTCGGGTCTGACCGCCGGAGCGGTCGACGCGATCGTCTCCCGCGGCCACGTCGGCGTGTCCGGCAGCACCGTGGTGGCCAACCTCGCGCCGAGCCGCGCGGCGATCCGCGACGGCATGGCCACGCTGTGCCCGCTGGTCTCGTACGTGGTCGGGCAACTGTCGGCGATCGACGAGCTGTGACCGAGCGCGAGCGGGCTCGCCCGGACCGGGCCCGGCTCGACGCCGTGTTCGGTGAGACCCTGCCCCGGACCACGTCCGACGAGACCCGCGATCCGGACGCCGACATCGACGACCGGTGGTGGCAGGAGCAGCGACCGCCCCACCACGGCTGAGGGCCGCGCGGAGAACACCCGGGCCCCGCATCCGATTCCGGAGGATGCGGGGCCCGGGTGTCTGTGCGGGGCGAGTCAGGAGTTGCTGGACGGGCTGTTCGGGTCGGCAGGGTGCGACAGTGGGCGACCGGAGAGCAGGTCGCGGATCTCCACCAAGAGGTCGTTGTCCGAGGCGGGGGCCTCGATGCCCTTGCGCTTGGCGGCGGCCTCCTTGAGCTTGTTCATCGGGGCGACCAGCACGAAGTAGATGATCGCGGCGATCAGCAGGAAGTTGATGATGGCGGTGATGAGCAGCCCGAAGTCCATGATGGTCTCCGGGTTGTTGTCGAGGATCTGGAAGGCGAAGCCCATCTCGTTGTTGCCGCCGAGGAGTGCGATGAGGGGGTTGATGATCGCGCTGGTGAACGCATCGACGATCGAGGCGAACGCCGAGCCGATCACGACAGCGACCGCCAGGTCGATCACGTTGCCCTGCATGATGAATTCCTTGAAACCCTTGAGCATGCGTCACACCTTTCCCGATGCAATCCGTGTCTGTCACGGCTACTGCCGCGAACGGACGAACGATATCAGCAGTTCGTGACGTTGCGAGGGTGCGTTCACCCATGGATGAGCACCGCCAGTGGGGTGCCGGCCGCCGTCGCCGCCAGGCGTGCGGCGTCGGCCTCCGGAACCTCGACGAGCAGGGAGCGGGCACCCGACCCTCCGGACGGCACCCCGGTAACCCTTGCTGCGCGGGCGACGGGGTCGCCGGCGACAGGGGCGTCGGGGTCGGTGGGGCCGACCAGGTCCACGAGATCGCCGGGCTCGAGCAGGTCCGCGACCGCGGGATCGGCCAGCGGGACGGTGACGACCCGCAGGTCCCCACGCGGGTCTGGGGAGCCGGCTCGGCCGGTGAGTCCGGCATCGGTGAGCAGCTCGCCGCGCCTGACGGGGCCGGTGAGCCGGGCGCCGATCGCGTCGTCGGTGCCGGTCAGCGCGCCGTCGGGCAGCAGGGTCGTGGCCACGGCGACGACGTCCAGATCGGCCTCGCCCAGCGCGTGCCCGGCGGGGAGATCGCCGGAGACGATCACCGCGTCGACCGTCGCGGCCCCCGTGGCGTCGAGTCGGCCGACGAGCGGGGCGGCCACCACCAGGGCCGCGGCCAGTGCGATCCGAAGGCCGCGTCGGCCCCGGAGCCGCCGTGCGCGACCGCGCGTGAGTGTCGTGATGGCCCCGGTCATCTCCCCGTCCCCTCCCCTCCGGGCCCGTGCCGGAGCTGTCACCGGTGACGCTAGGGGCGTGGGAGGGCTGTGGGCCCGACACCCGAGCGAGACCGGGGCGTGCCTGTGGAGAGCGCCGGGGCTGTGCAGAGAGGGGCGGGGTGGGTTACGACGACGAGCTCGACGGGCCCGACCCCGACGGCGCCCCACTGTTCGAGCTGCCGGAACTGCTCGATCCGCCGGCGCCGGAGGAGGATCCGGAGCCGTTCGATGAGCTCGACGAACCCGACGACTGCGATTTCTCGGACGATCCGGACCCGTTCGAGCCGGTCGACTCGTTCGAGGCGCGGCTGTCGGTCCGGTAGAAGCCCGATCCCTTGAAGACCACGCCCACGGTGTTGAACAGCTTTCGCAGCCCGCCACCGCATTGCGGGCAGTCGGTGAGGGAGTCCTCCTCGAAGGACTGGTGGATGTCGAACGCGACGTCGCAGTCGCGGCACCGGTACGAATAGGTGGGCATCGGGCCTCCGTGAGGAACAGCGGGAACTCTTGGCACTCTACTCCGAGGAGTGCCAGGTTCCGAAGTCGAGGACCTCCCCCGGGGTGACCACTCCGTGGACGGCACGGTCGTGTGGTTCGACGGGGACCCGATCGAGTACGTCCTCGGCGTCGAGGAGAGCGAGGATCCGCGCGCCGGGCCGGGCCGAGGCGAGCGTCCTGTCGTAGTAGCCGCCGCCCCGGCCGAGGCGGTTGCCCGCCCTGTCCACCGCGACGGCGGGCACCAGCACGAGGTCCGCCTCGGCGATCCGTTCCGGGCCACCGCCCTGGCGCGAGGGGGCGAGGATCCCGAACCGGCCGGGGCGAAGGTCGTCGTCGTCGACGTACTCCGCCCACCCGAGCGGTCCGGAAGGCGGCGTCACCGGCAGCAGGACCCGGGCGCCGGACGCCGCGAGTGCGGAGGGCAGGGCGCGACCGCCGGCCTCGTCGTCGTCGGGGACATAGGCACAGACCACTGTTCCCGCGGTGATGACGGTGCCGAGCGTCTCCCGGAGACGCCGGTCCAGTGACGCCCGCGTGGCAGCCGGCACCGCGGCTCTGCGCGCGCGCACGGCACGACGGATCGACGACTTTGTGTGGTCCATCTCTCCAGTGTGCGTCAGCGCCGTGGTTCAGCGGCCGTGCAGGCCCGGAGACTATGGTGTCGGCATGACGTCCCACACGAGTGACTCGCCGTTCCGTACAGCGGTAGTGCCCGCCGCCGGACTCGGGACCCGGTTCCTGCCCGCCACCAAGACCGTGCCCAAGGAACTGCTGCCGGTGGTGGACACCCCGGGCATCGAGCTCATCGCGGAGGAGGCCACCGAGGCCGGCGCGGGCCGGCTGGCGATCATCACGTCCGAACGCAAGGTCGGCGTGATGGCGCACTTCTCCGAGGACGCCGTCCTGGAGGGGACGCTGGAGGATCGCGGCAAGGACGTGCTGCTGCACAAGGTGCAGCGGGCGCCGGGCCTCATCGAGGTGGTCGACGTGCGTCAGGAGGAGCCGCTCGGACTTGGCCACGCGGTCGCGCAGGTCGAGGACGTGCTCGGCGCCGAGGAGGAGGCCGTCGCGGTGCTGCTCCCGGACGATCTGATCATGCCGTTCGGCATCCTGCGCCAGATGTCCGAGGTGCGGCGGGAACACGGCGGGAGCGTGCTGTGCGCCTTCGAGGTGGATCCGGATAACGTCTCGTCGTACGGCGTGTTCGAGGTGGAGGACACCTCGGATGCCACGGTCAAGCGGGTCCGCGGAATGGTCGAGAAGCCCGCCGCTGAGGACGCGCCGTCGAACCTCGCCGCGGCCGGACGCTACGTCCTCGACCGTGCCGTGTTCGACGCGCTGCGCCGCATCGAGCCGGGTGCCGGCGGCGAGTTGCAGCTCACCGATGCGATCGACTTGTTGATCGGCGAGGGGCACCCGGTGCACGTGGTGGTCCACGAGGGCACGCGACACGACCTGGGCAATCCGGGCGGCTACATCAAGGCCTGCGTCGACTTCGCGCTCGACAACGCAGCGTACGGGGACGACCTGCGGGGATGGCTCACCGAGCGTCTCGGATCCTGAGCGGCGACGTAGAACTCGGGGCCCGCCCGGCGACGCTGCGACGGCCGCCTGCCCCCGGCCGCTACCCTCTCTCCAGGGACGCGCCCGGGTGATCCGCCCGGCGCCCCGGGAATGACCCACATCGGCAGCGTCGGTGGTTGAACCAGCGGAATGGGAAGGGGGCACACGGTGCGCACCGTCGAGGAACAGCTCGCACTGGTGACGGCGGCCGCTGTCGCCCCGCGTCCCGTCCGCGTGGCGATCTCCGAGGCCCAGGGACTGCTGTGCGCGGAGGAGGTCGTCGCCGAGCGCCCCCTGCCGTCCTTCGACCAGGCGGCGATCGACGGCTACGCGGTCCGCGCCGTCGACGTGAAGGTGGGCGGGACCGCTGACGACGAGGGCGGGGGACCGCGAGCGTCCGCCACCCTGCCCGTCGTCGGGCAGATCACCGCCGGTTCCCGCCAGGCCACCCGCCTCCAGCCCGGTCAGTGCGTCCGCGTGGACACCGGCGGGCCGCTGCCCACGCTGGCCGATGCCGTTCTGCCCGTGGGCTGGGCCACGGCCGAGCCGGGCCAGCGCATCAGCCCGACCCGCGAGATCAAGACCGGCGAGTACGTGCGACGGGTGGGCGACGACGTCCAGCCGGGTGATGTGGCCGTACGCGCCGGAAGCATCATCGGTCCCGCCCAGGTAGGACTGCTCGCCTCGGTCGGGCGCTCCAAGGTGCTCGTCCACCCCAAGCCACGGATGTCGATCATCTCGGTGGGCGACGAGCTCGTCGACGTGGACGGCCGCCCCGGCACCGGCCAGGTCTACGACGTGAACTCGTATGCCCTCACCGCCGCCGGCCGCGACGCCGGGGCCGATGTCCACCGTGTGGGCATCGCGAGTACCGAACCCTCCCGGCTGCGCGAGGTGCTCGAGGGGCAGTTGGTCCGCAGTGAGCTCGTGGTGGTCTCCGGCGCCGCCGGGGGCGAGGCGACCACTCGCATCCGTCAGGTCATGGAGGAGCTCGGACAGATCGAGGTCAACCGCGTGGCCATGCATCCGGGTTCGGTCCAGGGCTTCGGGCGGCTCGGTCGCGACGAGGTGCCGACCTTCCTCCTGCCGTCTAATCCGGTGAGTGCCCTGGTCGTCTTCGAGATCATGGTCCGCCCCCTCATCCGGATCGCGTTGGGCAAGCGGCAACCCATGCGTCGCACGGTGCAGGCGCGCACGGTCGCTCCGATCTCCTCCGTCGAGGGCCGACGCGGCTACCTGCGGGGACAGCTCATGCGCGACTCTGACACGGGGGAGTACCTGGTCCGTGCTCTCGGTGGTGCCCAGGGTTCGTCCACTCATCTGCTCGCCTCTCTCGCGGAGGCCAACTGCCTCGTGTTGGTGGACCCCGACGTCGGTACCGTCAGGGCCGGCGACGAGGTCGAGGTGATGTTCCTCGCCCAGCGCGGCTGACCGGAATGTGGAGCACACTCACGGCCGGGGCTGCCGCGAGCCCCGGCTGGCCGGTACACGCAGGTCCACTGCGTGTCCGCGCTGGCGTGGTGACATTGCGTCCTGTCAGGCGCCGCGATGCTGCGACCTGGTCGGCCCTCCGGCTCACCGAACGTGACTATCTCGAGCCGTGGGAGCCGACCGTCGACGGCGAGTGGCACCAGAACAACGCGCGCAGTGCCTGGCCGGGTATCCACACCCAGCTCCGCAGGCACGCCCGCGTGGGGAACACGGTGCCGGCGGCCATCGAGCTGGACGGGCGGTTCTGCGGGCAGCTGACCGTGGGCGGGATCGTGCGCGGCGCGCTGCACTCCGGCTGGATCGGGTATTGGGTCGGCCGCCCCTTCCTCGGTGGTGGCGTGGCCACTGCGGCTCTCGCGCTGGGGGTGGACCATGCTCTCGGTCGGTGTGCACTTCACCGGGTTGACGCGACCGTCCGGCCGGAGAATCTCGCCAGCCGTGTCGTGCTCGGCCGGTGTGGCTTCCGGGAAGAGGGGCTGCTGCATCGCTACCTCCACGTCGACGGCGCGTGGCGGGACCATCTGTTGGTCGCGCGGACTCGTGAGGAGCACGGCCGGGGAGTCGTCGCGGAGCTCGTGGCAGCCGGGTTCGCACAGCGCATCTGAGGATGTCCTGAGCATCGTGAGCAGCGGCGCGCCGCCACTTGGCTGGCCCCCGGCGCCGCTACGGTTGGGATCTCACCGCGATGATTCCGCTGTCGTGGCAGACGCTCGAGGAGGCCTGATCGATGTCCAGCTCGCTGCTGATCATCCTGCTGGTGGTGGTCTGGCTCTTTGTCCTCGCGCCGATGCTCATCCGTTCGCGCAATCCCATCCGTCGTACCGGTGACGCGCTTGCCCAGACTCGCACGCTCTACTCCGGTGGCTCGAGCCGCCTGGTGCCGAGCCGGGGCCGCGCGGCGATCGACCCGGCCCGCGTAGAGTCCGACGACTCGCTGTTCGGGCTTCCGTCGGGGGAGGGCGCGACGGACGCAGAGCTGCTCGACATCCAGACCTGGCAGCACACGGTCGAACAGACGCTTCGCCGTGAGGCCGCGGGCCGTCGCGGCGAGGCCGTGCGACGCGTGATGGACGAGCGCGCCGCCGCCGTTCCCGGGGGCGACAGCGCTTCCGAGGAGACCACCAACGAGATTCCGGTGGTCGTGGACAGCGATGACGACAGCGCTGCGCAGGCCGTGGATGCGGTTTCCGAGGACAGCGCCTCGGCGGTCGCCGCCCGAGTTGGTCCGATTGATGAGGTCCGCGTCGCGGTCGATGACGTCGTCGATGACGCCGACGCCGACGAACTGGCGCACGAGGATGCTGACGGCCCGGTCGTGGTCGATGGCGAACTGGTCGAGCGTTCCACGCGTCGGAAGGTCGCAGACGAGGTTGGGCATGCCGAGGACGCGGCGGGGATCGACGAGGAAGCCACATTCCTGCACCGCGCTCGTCGTCGTCACGTGGAGCCGGAGGTCGAGCTCACCGACGCCGACCTGGACTTTGCCGAGCGCCGCCGTGGCCGGGGTGCGTACGACCCGATGGCGGATCGCGAAGCCGCCGAGAAGCGTGCCCATGCCCGTCAGCGCACCGCACTGATCCTCGTCGGAGTGTCGGTGCTCGCTGTGGTCGTGGCAGCGCTGACCACCCCGGCAGCGTGGTGGTTCGCCGGCGGCGCCGTGCTGCTGTTGGCGGCGTACCTCACCTATCTTCGCCGGCAGGTCCGTCTCGAGGAGAGCTTGCGGCGTCGTCGTCTCGAGCGCATGCGCCGGGCTCGCCTCGGTGTGGAGTCGCGCGAGGACGACGAGCTCTCTGTGGTGCCGCCGCGCCTGCGTCGTCCCGGTGCTGTGGTTCTCGAGGTGGACGATGAGGACCCGGCCTTCGACATGCTGGATCCGTACTACGAAGAGCTGGACACCGATCCCGGTCACGACGATCGGCGCCATCACCGCGAGCCGCTGCGCCGCGCCGTCGGCTGACGACTCGACAGGCCTGGCCCGGACACGCGGCGGTCGCGCCGCATAGCGCCACCCCGCTCGACGACGGACGCGGCTTCCTTGACCTGACGCGGCACAAGTGGTCATGCTGCCGCTTTCCCGGCGTCTGGCCGTGCGGCTATGGCCTGGTCGAGGTCGCGGAGTAGTGCATAGGTCAGTACGGGCGTCGTCAGCGGTGACAGGGGCGGCGGCCCGGGTTTGGGCGGCGGTGGTGCGGTCGCGCGTGGCGTTCCCTGTGGCGGAATCCAGCGGACTCCTTGCGGGGCGCGGGGATCCGGAGTGGTGCGCCATCCGGTTCGTTGGATCATGGCATGGCAGTCGCCGCTGGCTAGCGCGAGTTCGTCGATGTTGGTCAGTCCGCCTGCTGCCCAAGGCTTGTCGGCGTGGTGGGCTTGGCTGTGTCTGGCGTCTTGGTCGCAGTCGGGGTGCGTGCATCCTCCGTAGGCGGCGAACAGTGCCAGACGTTGGTACCGCGATGCGGTCCGTTTGCTCCGGAAGAGTTTGAGTTCCATTTCCTGGTCGCACAGTGCGAGGAACCAGTGGTTGTTCTGGGCCATCGCCAGTGCTTCCGGGACGGGGACGCGGATACCGCCGTCGGTCTGACCGCAGCCGGCCAGGGTGGCGAGCTGATCGAGGTTCATCCGCACGACGATCGCCGCCGGTGCTCCGGTCTTTGCGGCGTCGGCGGACAGGCTCAGTTGTAGTGCGTGGACCAGGGCGTCGTGCATGCGTTGTCCGTCGGTGCGGGAATCGGTGGTCTCAGGGTCTGGCCACAGGCGTCCTGGCTGTCCCCAGCGGGCGTGGACCTCTCGCATGAGCGCGGCGAGTTGTGGGTCCATGGTCAGGCTGGCGTGTGCCATCAGGTCGAGACCTTGGGCGCTGCAGGTGGCCGAGCGCCGGCGTGCCCGCTCATCTGCTCCACGCTCTGTGCGGCCCGGATCGAGCGCGTCGAGGAGCTGATGGGCGTGCGCTTGTAACTGGCGGGTGGTGCAGTGTTCGGCGTGCGCGAGCAGTCGGTCTTCCAGGTCGGCGCGGGTCGCCTCGTCGGTGTTGTCGCTGAGGGCGTTCAATGCCGTGGCGATGACGCGCAGGTGACCGGCGGAGACTTTCCCTTCGCCGCTGGCGCGCATACGCGCGGTGTCCGCGATCCCGGCGTCATCGAGGCGGCTGCGTGCCTCGCTGGGGGACAGACCGAGTCCGCTGGTGAGCATCTGACGTTCGTTGACGAAGCCCATCTCGCGACCGGTGTTCTGGGCGCGGGCGGCGTCCATGACGCGTGCTTGGGTGGCGCGGATGCGGCGTTGGGCTTGTTCGAGCGCGACGAGCTCGGCGTGCAGTTGCTCCGGTGGGGCGTCGGCCCAATCCCGCCGGAGGTGCTGCTCGAGCGCAGCCAGGACACTGGTCAGCTCGCTGTGCATCGCCGCTCCTCTCGTTTCGCTCTTGTGTTCGATTAGATCATCTGGGTACGACACGATGCGGTGTGCGCTGGTCGCGCCAGGTTTCCGGCGAGTCATGCTTGCCTTCGAAACGGTTGCGGCTGGCGCGGTGAGCTCGGCCTCATGAAGAGGTCCCCGGTCCGCTGTCTGGCCTGCAAGGGCCCGCGAGCGTGCAAGCTGCGGGCGTGCGTCGTGGTCCGGCTGTCTGGTGCTGTCGCCGACTGCTCGAGAAAAGTGGGATCGGATGGAACCGTCCGTCGCTACGGCCCGTCGTAGAGGGCGTGAGGAAGTTGAGAGCAG
>DHCFD07801__coassemble_1175_pt1 | contig 27836 bp, 25 predicted proteins | sample DHCFD07801__metabat2_high_PE_018 | metagenome-assembled genome bin DHCFD07801 | reverse complement strand
GGTCGGGCCCGGACGCACGTCGGCGCGGTTCGACCCGCTCGGAGGGCACCGACGGCAGGGTCTGGCCCGTCCCCAGCTCGCCGGCCGGCCCGGCCCCGCTGACGGCGTAGCGGTCCTCGGGGAGCGTCACCCCGAGGTGACCCAGCTGCTCACGGAGGGCGGCGATCTCGTGGCGGAGCGCGTAGATGGAGTCCGAGGTCTCGGCCCGGATGTTGTCGCGCAGGTCCTTCTCCACCACCAGCTCGTGCTCGCGGCGCGCGGAGATCTCCCGCTCGAGCTGCAGCTCGTAGACGGTGTGCAGGTCGCGCACGCGCGCGGCCTCGGCGGCGGCCTGGCGGCGGTACCGCGCCACCAGGAAGGCCCCGATGAACGCGGCCCACAGCGCCGCGAGGGTCCCGATCCGCATCCACACCGCGTTGTCGGAGAAGATCATGACGATCGTCGCGATGATCGCCAGTATCAGCAGCACAGCGAGTGCGATGCCCGCGACTCCGCGGTCCTCACCGCGTGCGGATCGTGAGGAACGGGGCTTGTCGGTGGCGCCGTCGGAACTCATGCTCCGCATGATACGCAGAGGAACAGCAGCCACACGGGTAACCTGCCGTGTTCCGGCGGAACGGGTGTCGCGATCCGCCGGGCGGATGCGGTCAGGTGGGCTGGGCGAGCCCTTCGGCCTCGTCCTCGGGGGGCGGGGGCGAGCACGCCGACTCGAGGAACAGCCCCGCGGCCACCAGCAGGACCCCTGAGACCAGGACCGCGATCGAGGCCGGCATCTCGGCACCCGCCGCCGCCAGCTCCCCCAGCCGCGGCACAAAGTAGACGACCAGGCCCACCCCGACGCCCCCGGCCGCCGCCCCGAGGACCGCGGACGCCTGCCCGAGCGCCCCGCAGCGCGCGATGGTGAGCGGGTGCATCTGGCTCCGGTCCTGCCCGACCCCGCCGTCGTCGATCGCCGAACGGATCCGGATCGCGAGCACCACGTCGACCGCGCCCACGGCGAGCAGCGTGATCCAGCCCCAGCCGACACGGGGCAGCGAACCCAGGAAGGTGCCGATGAGGACGTAGGCGGCGACGGCGGCGACGAGTGCGACCAGCGCGAGGGTGGACTTGGCGATGCGCGTCATCCCCGCCCCTCCCCCGGCTCGGGCGCGAGCGCGTGCTCCAGTCGCCGCACCGCCGCGACCTCACCGGCGTCGAGTTCCGCCAGGTGCGCCTGCAGCGGGCGACCGTGCAGGTGCGCGTCCGGCTCGACCTCGGCCCACGGGACCAGCACGAAGGCCCGCTCGGCGGCGCGCGGGTGGGGCAGGGTGAGCGTCTCGTCGCGGTCGGTCACCGCGGCACCGTCGACCTCGGCGGCGATCACGTCGACGTCCAGCGTCCGTGGCCCCCACCGCACGTCGCGGGTGCGGCCCGCGTCGCGTTCCCGCGCGAACCCCCACTCCAGGACGTCGCGGGGCGTACCGGGGTGGACGACGACGAGGACGGCGTTGAGGAAATCGTCCTGCTCGACACCTCCCCAGGGGGGCGTCGCGTACACGGACGAGGCGGCCCGCAGGAGCCCCTCGGACGCGGCGGCCTCCGCGACGCCGCGCAGGAGTGCGAGGGGATCGCCCTGATTGCCCCCGATCGACAGGACCGCCCGCGTGCTCATGTCGGCCCTCCGTCCGCGCGGGAGCGCCGGGCGACGACGGCGACGTCCGCGAACTCTGCGGGGACGGGCGCCTGCGGCTTGTGCAGGGTCACCTCGACGGCGGCGGCCCGCGGGGCGAGGTCCAGGACGCCGTCGGCGATGCGCGTGACGACGGTCTCGATGAGGTCGCACGGCTCGCCGGCCACCACGTCGCGGGCGAGGAGGGCGAGCGCCCCGTAGTCCACCGTGTCGTCGAGGTCGTCCGATTCCGCAGCGGCCGTGAAGTCCGTCCACACGACCAGGTCCACGAGGAAGTCCTGGCCGTCGCGCCGTTCGTGCTCGAAGACGCCGTGGTGCCCGCGGACCCGCAGGCCCGTCAGTTCGATGCGGTCCGACATCAGCCCTCCGCCCGTCCCGCGGCCCACGCGGCGGCCACGTGGGCGGCGTCGACGCTGGGTCCGACGTCGTGGACCCGCACCCCCCAGGCGCCCGCCGCCGCCGAGAGGGTGGTGATGGCCGCCGTGGCCGGGTCCCGCCCGCCGACCGGGCGCAGCTCCCCGGCCGGATCCGCGAGGAGCGAGCCGAGGAACCGCTTGCGGGAGGCCGCCACGAGGACCGGGAAGCCCAGGTCGGTCAGCCGGTCGAGCCCGTGGAGCAGCGCCCAGTTGTCGCCGGCGTTCTTGGCGAACCCGAGGCCGGGGTCGAGCACGATCGCGTCGTGGTCGACGCCCGCGGCGAGCGCGGCGTCGGCGCGACGGGCCAGGTGGTCCCGCACGGCGCCGACCACGTCGCCGCCGTAGTCGGCGCGCCCGCCGGCGCCCGCCCGGTACTCGTCCGGGGAGACCCAGTGCATGAGGATCGCCGGGCAGCCGTGCTCGGCGACCACCGGGAGCATGTCCGCGTCGGCGAGTCCGCCGGAGACGTCGTTGATGATCGAGGCGTTCTCGGACAGGGCGCGCGCGGCGACCCGGGCACGCATGGTGTCGACGGAGACGGTCACGCCCTCGGCCTCCAGGGCCCGGACCAGGGGGAGGACACGGCGCTCCTCGTCGGTCTCGTCCACGCGGATCGCCCCGGGGCGGGTGGACTCCCCGCCCACGTCCAGCAGGTCGGCCCCCTCGGACACGAGCCTGCGGGCGTGCTCGAGCGCGGCGTCGTGGGCCAGGTAACGCCCGCCGTCGGAGAACGAGTCGGCGGTGACGTTGACCACGCCCATGACCGCGCAGCGGCCCGGGCGCGGCAGTGCGTCCGCGACGCTCACGTCCCGCGCAGGAGGCCGAGGGCCTCCGCCCTGGTCGAGGCGTTGGTGCGCAGGCTGCCGCGGACCGCGGACGTGGTGGTGACCGCCCCGGCCTTGCGGATACCCCGCATGGACATGCACAGGTGCTCGCACTCGATCACGACGAGGACCCCGCTGGGGTCGAGCCGGTCCACCAGCGCGTCGGCGACCTGGCCGGTGAGTCGCTCCTGGACCTGCGGTCGTTTGGCGAACAGGTCGACCAGGCGGGCGAGCTTGCTCAGCCCGGTGACCGCGCCTGACTTCCCCGGGATGTAGCCGATGTGCGCGACCCCGTGGAACGGCACCAGGTGGTGCTCGCACGTGGAGTAGATGGGGATGTCGCGCACCAGCACCAGTTCCCGGTGGTCCTCGTCGAAGGTCTTGGACAGGACCTCCGACGGGTCCGAGAACAGCCCCGCGAACACCTCGCGGTAGGCGCGCGCCACGCGGGACGGCGTCTCCAGGAGCCCCTCGCGGTCCGGGTCCTCGCCGACCGCGAAGAGCAGTTCGCGCACGGCGGCCTCGGCGCGGGGTGCGTCGAAGGCGCGCCCGGTCTCCACCGCCGTGGCGTCGTCGGCGGGTAGGTGGTCAGGGGTGGTCATCAGTCCTCTTCTCGCGCGGTACCGACCAACGGTCAGTCGTCACGTTCCCACGGGGCGCTCCACTCGGACCCGCGGTCCTCCCGGCGGTGCGAGCCCGACCGCCGGCCGTCGGGGTCGACGGCCGACCACGCCCGGGTCGATCCGGCCCGGCCGGACCCGGTCTCGCCGGCCGGCTCGGGGGTCTCGTCCGCGCGCGCCTCGTCGTCGCTGTGCGAGGGCCGCCCGCCCGCGTGCGGGGCCCCGCCGTCGTCGGCCCGACCGGCTGCCGGGAGGCGGGTCGTCTCCGCGGCGCTCGGCCCGCTGCCGGCGCGAGCGGTCTCGCGCGGGGGCCAGCCCGGCGCGGACCAGCCCGGGGGCGGCGGCGTGCCGTACTGCGGGATCCCCGGCGACGGCGGGCCGCCCGCGGGGACGGGCTCACGACGCGGCTCCTCGGCGCCGTCCCGGTCGGCCCCGCCGCCGTCGCGGTCGTCCCCGGCGCCGTTCCTCCGGGGCAGGACCGTCTGGGCGAACGGGTCGGTCGAGGGCGGCGGCCACGGCTCGCCGCGCTCCCGGGCGAGCTCCCCCGGGGTCTTGACGGGCTCGCGCGTGGTGGGGACGCGCCCCGCGAAGTCGTCGAATTCGGTGATCCGCGGCCGCTTGACCACGTCGGCGAACAGCCTCTCCAGATCGTCCTGCCGCAGCGTCTCCTTCTCGAGCAGCTCGCCGGCCACGGCGTCCAGGATGTCGTGATTGGCCTCGAGCACCGTCCACGCCTCGGTGTGTGCGGCGTCGATGATCCGCCGCACCTCCTCGTCGATGGCGCGCGCGATCTCCGGCGAGTACTCGGGGCCACCGCCGCCTCCGCGACCGAGCATCGGGTCGACGCTCTCCCCGCCGTATCTGACGGCCCCGAGCCGGGCGCTCATCCCGTACTCGGTGACCATGGTCCTGGCGATCCGGGTCGCCTGCTCGATGTCCGAGCTCGCTCCCGAGGTGGGCTCGCCGAACATGTACTCCTCGGCGGCGCGTCCGCCCATCGCCATGACGATGCGCGCGAGCATATCCGCCCGGGTCATGAGCGACTTGTCGTCCTCCGGCACCACGAGGGCGTGGCCGCCGGTCCGACCGCGGGCGAGGATCGTCACCTTGTGGACAGGCTCCAGGTCCTCCATGGCCCACGCCGCCAGCGCGTGCCCCGACTCGTGGTAGGCGGTGACCTTCTTCTCGTGCTCGCTGATCACCCGGTGCTTGCGCCGTGGGCCGCCCACCACGCGGTCCGTGGCCTCCTCGAGGACGTCGATCGAGATCTCGTCGCGCCCCATCCGTGCCGCCAGCAGCGCGCCCTCGTTGAGAACGTTGGCCAGGTCCGCGCCCGACATCCCGATAGTGCGCTTGGCCAGGGCGTTCATGTCCACGTCCGCGGCCAGCGGCTTGCCCTGCGAGTGCACGGCCAGGATCGACTCGCGACCCCGCAGGTCGGGGTTGGTCACCGGCACCTGCCGGTCGAAGCGCCCCGGACGCAGCAGCGCCGGATCGAGCACGTCGGGCCGGTTGGTGGCGGCGATGAGGATGACGGTCGACCGGTCGTCGAAGCCGTCCATCTCAACCAGCAGCTGGTTGAGCGTCTGCTCCCGCTCGTCGTGGCCGCCGCCCGTCCCGGAACCGCGGTGCCGGCCCACGGCGTCGATCTCGTCGACGAACACGATGCACGGCGAGTTCTGCTTGGCCTTCTCGAACAGATCCCGCACGCGCGAGGCGCCCACACCCACGAACATCTCGACGAAGTCGGAGCCGGAGATCGAGTAGAAGGGCACCCCGGCCTCGCCGGCGACGGCCCGCGCGAGCAGGGTCTTGCCGGTCCCCGGCGGGCCGTAGAGCAGCACACCCCGCGGGATCTTGGCGCCGAGCGCCTCGTACCTGGCGGGCTGCTGGAGGAAGTCCCGGATCTCGTTGAGCTCCTCGACCGCCTCGTCCTCGCCCGCGACGTCGCCGAACGTGGTCTGCGGCATGTCCTTGGTGAACTCGACCGCCTTGGACTTGCCCACCCCGAACAGGCCGCCGCCGCGGCCCTGCATGCGGGTCATGAAGAAGAACAGCAGGCCGAACAGGATGAGCATGGGCAGCAGGAACGACGCCATCTGCATGAGGAAGCCCTGCTCGGTGACCGTCGTGTCGTATTCCTCGGGCCCCGCCGCGGCCACCCGGTCGAAGATCTGGTCCGCGGCCTCCGCCGGGTACTTGGCCATGATCTGGTCGGTCTCGTCCGCGCCCTCCTCGGGCGTGATCGGCGCCGCCAGCGTGAGCCGGAGTTGCTGCTCCCGGTCCTCGATCAACGCCTCGGTGACGTTGGCCTCGTCGACCTGCTCCAATGCCACCGAGGTGCCGACCTCGACGTAGTCGCGGTCGTCGTTCGCGAAGAACGAGAAGCCCACGATCGCGAGGATGATGACACCCGCGATCGCGACGTTGCGGAAGACTGCGTTGCTCTTACGTTCCATTCGGCCCTCGTGTGGGAAGGACGGTCAGCCGGTCGGCCTAACCCGTGCCACCGACGACAGACGCCGGTATCGCCCCAGGCTACCCGCCACCCCCGACAGCACACCGCGCTGATCGCCCTCGGCGGACAGAGCCCCGTGTCCCGGGGCCCGCCGTACCATCATGACCGTGACCACTCCACCACTGTCCGCCGCCCGGACCGCCGACGCGGTGCGCGACGGCTCCGGGGGCGCACTGGAACTGCTCGACGCGGCGTTCGACCGGATCGCCGACAAGGACTCCAGCATCCGCGCCTTCACCACCCTCCTGCGCGCCGACGGCCGCGCCGCCGCGGCGCGGGTGGATTCGCGATCCGGGGCCGACCGCGCCGCGCTCCCCCTGGCCGGGGTGCCCCTGGCCGTCAAGAGCACCGTCACGCTCGACAACCCGGCGATCCGCCCCCTGCTCGACGCCGGGGCGGTGCCGGTGGGGATCACGGCCGCGCCGCAACTGTGTACGTGGGGGATGACCGACTCCGAGGAGCACGGGATCACCCGCAACCCGCGGGACCTGACCCGCTCCCCGGGCGGCTCGTCCGGCGGGTCGGCCGCCGCCGTCGCCTCCGGGATGGTCCCGTTGGCGGTGGGCGACGACGGGATGGGCTCGCTGCGCATCCCCGCCGCCGCCTGCGGTCTGGTGACCATCAAGCCCGGCTCGGGGGTGGTGCCCACGACCCTCGCGGGTGACAACTGGGGCCGCATGGCCGAATCCGGACCGATCGCCGCCACCGTCGAGGACGTGGCGCTGGCGCTGTCCGTGATGTCCGGGCGCCCCGCGCTCGCCTCGGCGCCCGCCGGCGAGGACGGGTCCGCCGGGGCCGGCGGCGCCCGGGTCGGGGTGTCCACAGCGAGTCCCATCCGACTCGGTCGCGATCTGGTCCGAATCCAGCAACCCTGGACGCGTGCGGCGCGGGAGGCCGCCGACCATCTGGGGTCGGCCGGCCTCGTCGTCGTCGACTCCGAGCTCCCCACGCCGCGCGACCCCGTCCTCTACCTCGCCCGGTGGACCTCCGCGGTGGCCAGGGCCGCCGCCGACGCCAACCTCCCCCTGTCCGCCATGGAGCGCCGGACCCGTCACCACGCGCTGTTGGGGCGGACCGTGTTCCGCACCGGCGGGGCGGGCGACGGCGACACCCGGTGGAACCGCGCCACCACCGCCCTGCGGGACGACGTCGAGCGGGCGATGGTCGACACCGGCGTCGACGTGTGGCTCACCCCGGCGCTGGCCGATGTCCCGCCCGAGGCGACCGACTGGCACAAACGTTCGTGGGGGCGCTCGCTGTGGGCGTCGATGCGGTTCTCCCCGTTCACGCCGCTGGCCAACGTGCTCGGCTGGCCCGCCCTGACGGTGCCGTGCGGGAGCACCGTCACCCCCGCCGGCCGCGACCTGCCCACCTCCGTGCAGCTCCTCGGCAGGCCGGGCTCGGAGGGCACGCTGCTGGCGCTCGCGGCCGTCATCGAGAAGGGCGGGCACACGGGGCCCTGACCGGCGGCCCTGCGATCGCGGGCGCGGCCTTGCGATCGCGGGTGCGGCCTTGCCAGCCGCCGGAGCGCACGCGTCAGGCGTACTGCTCCATGATCCGGCGCTTGACCAGCTTGCCCGTGGGCGTGCGGGGCAGGTCGCCGACGAAGTCGACGCCACGCGGGAGCTTGAAATCCGAGACGCGCCCGCGCAGGGAGTCCAGGAGCTCGTCCGCCAGCTCCGGGCCCGCGATGCGGTCGGCCGCGGGGACCACCACGGCGTGGACCTTCTCGCCCATCTCCTCGTCCGGGATGCCGATCACCGCCACATCGTCGACGGCCGGGTGCAACGCGAGGGCGTTCTCGATCTCCTGCGGGTAGATGTTGACGCCGCCCGAGATGATGGTGAATGCCCTGCGGTCGGTGAGATAGAGGAAGCGGTCGGCGTCCAGGTAGCCCACGTCGCCGAACGTCGCCCACGTCGGGTGCTCCGGGTGCCGCACGGACGCCGTCTTGTCGGGGTCGCCGTGGTAGGAGAACAGGCCCTCCTCGTTCTCCCAGTAGATGGTGCCGACCTCGCCGATCGGCAGTTCGCGGCCCTCGTCGTCGCAGATGTGGGCGAGTCCCTTGAGTCCGTCCCGCCCCACCGAGCCGGGCCGCTCGAGCGCCTCCTCCGAGTTGATGAACGTGATCCCCATGCCCTCGGTCGCGGAGTAGTACTCGTGGATCACCGGCCCCCACCACTCGATCATCCGGCGCTTGACCTCGGGCGGGCACGGTGCGGCGGCGTGGATCGCGTGCGTCATGCTCGACAGGTCGTAGCGCTCCCGCGTGGCCTCGGGGAGCTTGAGCATCCGCACGAACATCGTCGGTACCCACTGCGAGTGGGTGACCCGGTACTCCTCGATGAGCTTCAACGACTCCTCCGCGTCGAAGCGGTCCATGAGGATCACCGTCCCGCCGACCGAGTTGACCACGCCGCAGAACCGGAGCGGGGCCGCGTGGTACAGCGGCGCGGGGCACAGGTAGACACTGTCGGCGTCGAAGCCGTAGAGGAAGCTGAACACGGGCGTGTAGTGGTCGGCGATCTCGTCGATCTGCCCGTCCTGGAGCTCGACGCGCACGCCCTTGGGCCGGCCGGTTGTGCCGGAGGAGTAGAGGAAGTCGTGGCCGCGGGGCTGGTCGGCGGGCGGCTCGGTCGGCTGTCCGTCCATCACGGACCGCAGGTCCTCGAAGCCGTCGAGCGCGCCGCCGAACGCCACCCGGTGCTCGACCGCCGGGTGCGCTCCTGCCGACAGGTCCACGTGGTCGGCCACCGCGGCGGAGACGAACAGGGCCCGGGCGCCGCAGTCGTTGACGATGTAGGTGGACTCCTCGGGCGTGAGGTGGTGGTTGACGGCCGAGATGTACAGCCCCGAGCGCAGGGCCGCCCAGTAGATCTCGACCATCTCGAGCGTGTTGTCGGAGATCACGGCGATCGTGTCGCCGCGGCGCAGCCCCCAGTCGTCGACCAGGAGGTGCGCGAGCTGCGCCGATCGCGACTCGAGCTGGGCGTAGGTGATCTGCTCGCCCGTGGCGGGGCGGATCATGGCGGGCTTGTCGGGAGTGGTGGCGGCGAACGCTCCGGGGAACATGGGGGAAGCGTAACCGTATATGTGATCACGGTCACGCCGTTGCGGCGGATTCGACGCCGCGGTCACCGCATGTCCGCACCGCGATCAGATCTGGTCGTGCTCACTGCGGTATAAGCGGCCGATGCCCGCAGTGAGCACGACCAAGAGCGCGGTGGGCACGACCAAACGCCGGAAGGCGCGCGCCCCGCGCACGCTGCACACCCCGCGGGCCCCGCGCACGCTGCACACCCCGCGGGCCCTGCGCACGCTGCGCACCCCGCGGGCGCCCGGAGAGAGCGGGTCAGGAGTAGACGCGCGGGTGCAGCTTGCCGATGTACGGCAGATCGCGGTAGCGCTCGGAGAAGTCCAGGCCGTAGCCCACCACGAACTCGTTGGGGATGTCGAAGCCGATCTCGAGGATGTCGAGGGTGGTCTTGACGGCGTCCGGCTTGCGCAGCAGCGTGACGATCTCGAGCGACCGCGGGTTGCGGGTCGCGAGGTTGCGCATGAGCCACGACAGGGTCAGGCCGGAATCGATGATGTCCTCGACGATGATGACGTCGCGGTCGGTGATGTCGCGGTCCAGGTCCTTGAGGATCCGCACGACTCCCGAGGAGCTGGTCGAGGAGCCGTACGAGCTGACCGCCATGAACTCCATCTCGGACGGGATGGTCAACGCGCGGGCGAAGTCGGAGACGAAGATCGCGGCGCCCTTGAGCACGCAGACCAGGACGACCTCGTTCTCGACGTCCTTGTACTTCTCGCCGATCGCGGCGCCCATCTCGGCGATCCGCTCCCGGATCTCCTCCGTGCTCAGCAGCACCGATTCGATCTCGTCCGCGTACTTGTCCACGCCGCTCATGCCGTCCCCGCTCCAGTCGCCCGGTCGATCTCCAGGCACAGCTTTCCATGCCGGCGCCGGGCGACCAACCTGGCCACCACCGCCGGGGCACCCGGGCGGACCGGCCCCGTCGGCACTCCCCTGCCGCCCACGGCCACGCCGCCCTGACCGCGCCACCCGGTCACGAGTTCCGAGACCGCCGCCAGGTGAACGTATGTGGGCGAGGACACCCCGTGCGAGCGCAGCCAGCGTCGCAGGACGCGGGTGCGGACGGCCTCCGGCAGCGGTTCCAGCTCGGCCACGTCCAGGGTGCCGTCGTCGCCGACAGGGACGATCCCGGCAAGGCGTTCCAACTCGTCGTCGTCGACCCGGAGCAGCCCCGCGGAGCGCGCGAGGGACGCGGCGACCCCGCCCCCCAGCACGTCCTCGAGGAGCGGCAGGACCTCGCGCCGGATCCGCACGCGCGTGAACGACGGGTCGACGTTGTGCGGGTCCTCCCACCAGGGCAGACCCGCCGCGCGGCAGGCGGCGCGGGTGTCCACGGCGCGCACGCCCAGAAGCGGCCGGGCCCACGGCGCGTCCCAGGCCGCCATGCCCCGCAGCGAGCGCGCGCCCGAGCCCCGCCCGAGCCCGAGCAGGACGGTCTCCGCCTGGTCGTCGAGGGTGTGGCCGAACAGCACCGGGCGGCCGTCCCGCGCGGCGTCGAGGGCCGCGTAGCGGGCGGTGCGGGCGGCGGCCTCGGGCCCCCGGCCCCCCTTGTCGACGACGACGCCGAGGACACGCCCCTGCGCGCCCAGCCCCCGGGCCGTGTCGACGGCACGCCGCGCCACCTCGTCGGAGCCCGCCTGTAGGCCGTGGTCCACGACCAGCACCTCGACCGAGGCGAACTCGGCGACGGCGGCCGCGGTCAGGGCCAGCGAGTCGGCGCCGCCGGACAGGGCCACGCAGACCCGCTCCCCGAGCCCGGGGTGCGCGCGGCGGAACGCGCGGACCTCGGAGCGGACGTTCCAGGCGGGGCCGAACCAGTCGATCTCGTGCCCGGGGCTAGCTGCAGTCACAGACCCTCAGCTCGGACGCGATGCGGTCGAGAACTGGGCGCGCGTCTGCCGGGGAGGTGCCGCGGGCCAGCAGGGCGAAGCTCATCGAACGTCCGCCGGCGTCGGTCACGGTGCCGGCGAGGGCGCTGGTGCCGGTGAGCGTGCCGGTCTTGGCCCGCACCCAGCCGGCCCCCGGCTCGGACGGGCCCTCGTAGCGGCCGGACAGCGTGCCGGTGGCGCCGGCGACGGGCAGGGCGTCCAGGAGGTCGCGCATCTCGCGGGACGCGTCGGGGGCGGCGGCCAGACGCAGGACGTCGGTGAGCACGGTGGCGGAGATGCGGCTCTCGGAGCTCATGCCGGAGCAGTCCGCCAGTCTGACGTCGGACATGTCCACGCCGCTGTCCGCCAGCGTGTCGACGACCGCCCGTGTGCCGCCGGCGAAGTCGGCCTTGCGGTCGGGCTCCCGGTCGAGCGCCACCTCGCGACAGATCGCCTCGGCCAGCACGTTGTCGGAGTGCTCGAGCATCGAGCGCAGGCGGTCGATGAGCGGCGCGGAGTGCACCCGCCCCAGCTCGTGGGCGGTAGCGACGGGGTCGCCCGAGACCGCCACCCGGGCGGGGTCCACGCCCAGTTCGTCGGCCAGCGCCCGGCCCGCGGCCAGGGCGGGCTCGGCGTGGCGCGGAGAGTAGACCTCGGCGGGGTCGATGCGCCCGGCGTCGAGCATCCACGGCTGCACCGGGGCGAGATTGCCCGCGGCGATCTCGACTGGTGACCAGCCCGGGCCCATGTCGGGGCCGGTGTAGGGGCCCGGGTCGACGACGATGCGCTCGGGGTGCAGCCCGCCGTGCCGGACCACGTCGGCGGCCTCCGTGAGCGTGGCCGAGCCCGGGAACAGTGGGCCCGACTCGGCACCCGCCGACATCGTGGGGTCGCCGCCGGGCACCACGACGAGCGTGCCGGGCTCGGTGCCCTCGGCGAGTACGGTGTCCACGCGCTTGTCGGAGGGCAGCCTGCTCAGCGCCGCCACCGCGGTGAGGAGCTTGGCGGTCGACGCCGGGACCCGGGGGGCGTCCGGGCGACGCTCCCACAGGACCTGCCCCGTCTCGTCGTCGACGACCCGCCCGGTGAGGTCGCCGACCGCCGGGGTGGTGGCGAGCGGCTCCAGTCGCCGGGCGAGGGCCGCCGGGTCGAGGGGGGCGGCGCCACCCGCGGGGACCAGGCCGGGCGAGGGCTCCGGCACCGTGGGCTCGTCCGCCTCCACGACCGCGTCCCGCATGTCGTCGCCGACGTCCGTGGCCAGGGCGGCGGCGATCAGCCCCGCGACCAGGAGCAGCACCGCGACCACCGCCACCCCGATGCGCCACGCGAGACCCCGCCCACGCCACACCCCGCGTTCGGCCACGGCCCACCCCTCTCCGGCATCCACACCCTCGCCCCCGGCACCTGTGGCGGGCCGGGGCGCGTCCGTCAGGCACCCACGCTAGCGGCCCACGGACGGCCGGACACCCCCGGCGCGGCACCGTCCTATTAGAATCAGCGCGGATTCCCGGGCAACGGTGCCGGGCCGGCAATGAACGACGATCAGCGAGGTACGCCAGTGTCCGTCGAAGTGACCATCGAGATCCCCAAGGGGTCCCGTAACAAGTACGAGATCCACCACGAGACCGGGAAGATCTATCTCGACCGGTTCCTCTTCACCTCGATGGGCTACCCGGCCGACTACGGCTACATCGACCAGACGCTCGCGGACGACGGCGACCCCATCGACGCCCTCGTGCTGCTCGACGAGTCCGTCTTCCCCGGCGTGATCGTCAACTCCCGCGTCGTCGGCGTCTACACGATGACCGACGAGGCCGGTGGTGACGACAAGCTGCTGTGCGTCCCCGACGCCGATCCGCGCTGGGACCACATCCAGGACCTCGGCGACGTGCCGGAGTTTGAGCTCAAGGCCATCGAGCACTTCTTCCTGCACTACAAGGATCTCGAGCCCGGCAAGCACGTCACCCCGGGCGAGTGGCGGGACAAAACCCACGGCGAGAAGCTCGTGTCGTCGGCCCTGAAGCACTTCGTGGAGCACCCCGAGGACAAGGCCGAGCCCGACCGCGGCTGATACACCGTGTGCCGTCGTGGCTGCGGAGACAGCCACGACGGCACACGAGTCGGGGTCAGCGGCCGGAGTAGTCCGGGTCGCGCTTCTCCAGGGTGGCCGTGACGGCCTCCATCATGTCGGCGGAGGCCAGGAAGCCGGCGTTCCAGGTGGCCACGTACCGGTTGGATTCGCGGACCGCGCCCTCGATACCCCGGTCCAGCACCTCGCGGACGCCCCGCACGACGAGCGGCGGGTTGTCGGCGATCTCCGCGGCGGTGGCGTGCGCGGAATCGAGCACGCCGGCCGCGTCGTCCGTGAGCTCGGTGATCAGCCCGTAGCGCAGCGCCGTCCCGGCGTCGATGTCGCGTCCGGTGATCGCGAGTTCGCGGGTCAGCCCCTGCCCGATGATGTGCGGCAGGCGGCCCAGCGAGCCCATGTCGGCGACGATGCCCACCTTGACCTCGCGGATCGAGTAGGTGGAGTCGGCCGAACCGTGCCGGACGTCGCACGCCGAGATGAGGTCGATACCCCCGCCGATGCAGCGCCCCTGCACCGCGGCGACGGTGGGCGTGCGGGCGGCGGCCACGGAGTCGATGGCCTGACGCATGGTCTCCACGTGGTCGAGGATCCGCTCGTTCCGGGACGCGTCGGGGGCCTTGTCCGCGGGCAGGAACTCCATGAACTTGGGCATCATCGCCGTCAGGTCCAGCCCGTACGAGAAGTTGCGCCCGTCGCCGGCGATGACGGCGGCCCGCACGTCCGGGTCCGCGTCGAGCTCGGCCATCACGGCGGGCAGCTCGTCCCAGAACTCGGGGCCCATCGCGTTGTTGCGGCCGGGCCCGATCAGCGTCACCTGCGCCACATGCGGGTGCCGCGCGCCCTTCTCGATCCGGACCGATGCGTACCCGCCGGCGGGGGCGGCTGTGTTGCTGGTGTCAGTCATGCGTTCAGACTGCCAGAGCCCCCTCAGGCCCGGCCGTCGGGCATGACGAACCACAGGATCAGGTACAGCAGCACCTGCGGGCCGGGGAGCAGGCACGACGCGATGAACAGCACGCGCACGAGCAGCGGGTCGATGTCGAAGTAGTCGGCCACACCCCCGGCCACGCCGCCGAGCCACCGGTCCTCGGACCGGAGCAGTCGCTTGCTGCCGGATGTGCCGGCGCTGCCGTATGTGCCTGTGCTGCCGTATGTGGGGTCGTAGTTCATGACGGTCACCTCGTCGTCGTGTCGGGGTGCCGGGGTCGTCCCCGGCGTCGACATCCACTGTCCTCCGCAGGTGCCCACGAGCACATCGGGGAGCGACCCGGATTCCGACCCTGATCCCGGGCTCAGGGTCGTGCGGCGCCGCTCACGTGTGGAACTCGCCGCAGTCCACGGTGAGCGTCTGACCGGTGATCGCCGACGAGCGGCCGGAGAGCAGGAACAGCACGGGGTCGACGATCTCGGCCTCGGCCGGCAGGCGGCGCAGGTCCATCCGCTCGGCGGTGTGCGCGTACACGTCGTCGACGCTGCCGCCGTACTTCTGCGCGAGTTGCTCGAAGTAGGCCTTGAGGGTGTCGCCGTAGATGTAGCCGGGCGCGACCGTGTTGACGCGGATCTGCCTCGGCCCCAGCTCGGTGGCCAGCGAATGCCCCAGCGAGACCAGCGCGGTCTTGGCGATCTTGTAGCCCGCGTACCGCTCGCGGGAGTGGTGGATGACGGCCGAGGCCATCATGACGACCGAGCCGCCGCCCGACGGTCCCGCGGCCTCGAGCAGCGGGGTGAACTCCTGCGTCGCGCGCAGCGCGCCCATCACGGACAGGTCGATCCCGCGGGTGATCTGGTCGTGGTCGGTCCCCGCGAGCGGCTTCATGCTGGGCACCGCGAAGGCGCTGTTGACCAGGCCGTGGACGGCGTCGGTGTGCTTCTCGACCGTCTCCCGCAGCCCCCGCACGGAGTCGGGGTCGGTGACGTCCACGGGGGCGGCGATCGCGGTCCCGCCCTCGGCGCGGATCTCCTCCGCCAGCTCCTCGAGCCGGGACGCGGTCCTGGCGGCCACCACCACGGTCGCGCCCTCGCGCGCGGCGCTCAACGCGAGCGTGCGGCCGAAGCCGGGTCCCGCCCCCACGATCACGATGAACTTGTTCTCGAAATGACCTGTCATGGGGCCATCCAACCAGCAGGACCGGCCTCCGGGCGGCGGATCCGGGGCGGACGCGGGCCGGTCCATTACACTCGCGCTGGTCATGGATATCAGGGCAGCAGAGCAGGTCCTCGTCGCCGGGACGGTGGGATGCGGGCGCTGACTCTGGCGACCCTGTTCGCCGCCGCTGCCGGTTACGTGGTGATGCTCGTGGCCGGCCGGGCCCTCGGCCCCGCCGACTACCCGCTGTTCGCCACCTACTGGGGGGCGTTCTTCGCGCTCGGCGGCGTGGCCAACGGGCTCATGCAGGAGACCACACGGGCCGTCCGCTCGGCCCGCCGCGGAGCCGGCGACACGAGCTCCGCCTCCTCCGCCTCCACCGCCGGTACCGCGCCCGTCCCCGCCCCGGCCGGGCCGCGCGTGCGGATCCTGCCCGCCGGCCTGCTGATGGGGCTGGGCCTGGCCGCGCTCGTGGCCGTGAGCACCCCCGCGTGGCCGCAGCTCGGCCTGCCCACGTTCTCCGGGGCGGGCGTGCTGATCATGGCCGTCGGCATCCTCGGCTTCTCGATCCAGGCCGCCACCGCCGGCGCCCTGTCCGGGACCGAACGCTGGGAGACGTACGCGGTCCTGCTCACCGTCGACGCCGCGCTCCGCGTGCTGGTGGCGGGGGTGGCGTGGTGGCTCGGGGACGCCGGCCTCGGCTTCGCCCTGGCCACGGTCGCCGGCACGCTCACCTGGGCACTGCTCGTGGCCCTGTCCCCCGGCACCCGGGCCGCGCTCGCCTCCGCCCTCGACGTGGGCCGCCGCCGCTTCTGGGGCAACACCGGCAGCGCGATGCTCGCCTCCGCCGGCACCTCCGCCCTGGTCACCGGGTTCCCGCTGTTCGTCACGGCTACGGCGCGCACCGCCGATCCCGCTCCGCTGGTGGGCGCGGTGATCCTGGCCATCACCCTGACCCGCGCCCCGCTGCTCGTGCCGCTGACCAGCTTCCAGAGCGCGTTCATCGTCTACTTTGTCGAGCGCCGTGCCCGCGGCCTGCGGTCTCTCGCGGCCCCGCTCGGGCTGGTCGCGGCCTTAGGGATCGTCGGCGCCGGTGCGGCCTGGCTCGTGGGGCCGTGCCTCCTGCGCGTGTTGTTCGGCGCCGAGTTCGAGCTGCCCGGCGCGGTGCTGGCCGCCCTCACCGCCGCGTCGGTGGGCACGGCTGGGTTGATGGTCACCGGCAACGCCGCCCTGGCCTTCGACCGCCACATGCTCTACAACGTCGGCTGGTGGGTCGCGGTCGTGGCCGCCGCCGCGATCCTCGTGAGCATCCCCGGGGAGGTCGACGTCCGCGCCGCGATCGCTCTGCTCGCCGGGCCCGGCCTCGGCGTGGTGGTGCACGTCGCCGGCCTCGCCGTCGCCGCCTCCGGCGCCCGCCCGCGGGGAAGGCACGCCGCGTGAGCCCCCTCCGCCTGCTCGCCCGCCGCGGCGCCGAGCTGCTCGCCGCCCTGATCGTGGCGTCGCTCGTCGCGGCCCTCACCCTCGCCGCGGTGGACGTGCTGTCGTTCCCCGAGCCCAGCTGGCTGCCCGAGACGGCCGGCACGCTCGTCGCCGTCGCCGTCGTCGTCGTGGCCGGATGGCTCCTCCTCCGGCTTGGCGCACACGGCCGCGGCACCGGTGAGCGCCCCCTGTGGCTGCTCGGCGTCGCCGGCCCCGCGCTGCTGGCCTCGAGCCACCTCGGTCTGCTGCTCCACGGCACGCCGCACTACCTGTTCGGGCTGGGCGGCGACCAGGCCAACCGCGTCAGCGCCCTCACCCGCTTTGCCGACTCGCCCGCCCTCAACGACGCCTTCTACGCCGACGCCGCCCCCTTCTACCCGCCGCAGTGGTTCTGGGTGGGCGGCCAGCTGGCCCGGATCGCGGGCGTCGAGGCATGGTTGGTCTACAAGCCGTACGCGATCGCCACCATGGCCATCGCGGGAGCGATCGCCTTTGTGGCCTGGCGCTGGCTCGTCCCGACCCGGCTCGCCGTGGTGCTGGGCATGGTCACCGCGGTCATCGGCGGGCACACCAACGCCTACGAGCCTTACTCGTGGATCCTCATCTGCCTGCTGCCCCAGGCCGTGGTGGCCACGCACCTCCTGTGCGTGCGGGTGTCCGCCTCCGCCCGCACTCGCGCGGGGCCGCCCGCGTGGCCGCTCGTCCTGACGATCGGCGTCTACCTGGGATGGGCCGCACTGGGATACACGCTCATCGCGGGCTTCGCGGCGCTGGTGGTGGCGCTCGTCGTCGTCTCCCACGTGTGGCGCGCCCGCAGCGACCGGGCCCTGGCCGGGGCTCTCCTCGCCCGGTTGGCCGCGATGGCCGCGATCTCTGCCGCGCTCGCCCTCCTGTTCTGGCACCGCTTCCTCCTCGCCGTCCTGGGCGGCGCGATCACCGAGCGGTCCGTGGCCAACGACTTCGCCCCCGAGTCCGGCTCGCGCCTGCCGCTGCCGATGTTCGAGGTGTCCGCCGCCGGTGCCCTGTGCCTGATCGGCCTGGTGTGGATCGTGGTCACCGTGTGGCCCGCCGGAGCCGGGCGCGTGGCCGACCGTGGTGCCACGTCCCTGCGGGCCCGGATCGGCGAGGCGGAGTCCGGGGGCGGGGCGGCGTCCGTCGGCGGGGTCGTCGCTGCGGGCGTGGGTGCCGGAGGTGCCGGGGTCATCGGCGCCGACGGCTCCCGGCTGGGGATCGGGTTCGGGATCGGGGTCGCGGCCGGCGGCCGGGCGATGCCCGACGACGAGAACGGCGACGGTGACGACGACGAGGCCGTCGGGGCCGTCGGGGCCGTCAGGGATGGTGGCGCCGTCGAGGCCGGTGGCACCGTCGGGAATGGTGGCGCCGGTGGGGCCGCCCCGTCGCCCTGGCCCCTGCCCCCGCCCGCCGTGCAGACGGTGCTCGCGCGGTGCCTGGGGCTGCTCGTGGCGGCCGTGTTCGGCTGGTACCTGCTGTCCGGGCTGCGCTCCCTCACGGGGAGCACGCTCCTGCCGTTCCGGATGATCCCCGTGATCACGCTGGCGCTGGCGCTGGCCGGGGTCGTCGGCGCGCTCGCGCTGGCCCGCTGGGCGGTGACCACCTCGCCCGGGCGCTCGCGGGGTCGGGTCGTCGCGGCGGCCGTGGTGGTGGCCGGCCTGGCGGCCGTACAGATGGCGCAGCACGTCTCGGAGGAGGACACGCAGTTCGCCGCCGTCGCGCACGGGACGCCCGCCCCGCCGCGCGACCTGCTCGGCGCGATCGACCAGATGACCGGGGACCGCGAACCGTCCGATCTGGTGGTGCTCTCCTCCGACCCGACCCTCACCGCGTACCGGCCCTACTTCGCGTTCCAGGCGACCGCGCAGGCCTACGCCACGCCCGCCGGGCGTTACGAGGAACGCCTGGACGCGATCCGCGCCTGGTCTGACGCGCGCACGCCCCGGCAACTGGCGGCGGCGCTCGACGCGGGACCGTTCCGCGGGCCGGACGTGCTGGTGCTCGAGCACCACGAGCCCGGGCGGTACTTCTTCCCGGCCGTCATCAACGAGATGCCGCTGGCGCACAACAACTCGGGCGAGGCGATCGACTTCCGGGCGGAGCAGTTCGCCGACCCGGAGCTGTTCGACGTCCGCGAGGTGGGCTCGCGCGTGGTGATCGCGCGCCCCTGAGCGGACGCGGCCCCGGCTCCTGCCCCGGTCCCAGCCCCAGCCCGCGGTTGCGCTGCCGGAATGCACACCAAGCACGGGGTTGCGCTGCCGGAATGGACCAGAGACGCAGCGCAAGCCGCCGGCCTGCGGGCACAGAGGCAGCGTACGCCGCCGACCTGCGGGCGGGCGGCGGCTACTCGAGGGGCCGGAGCGAGTCCGGCGCGGGAAACGGCACGACGATCTCGCGGCCCACGTCCTCGACGGCATCGGTCAGGGCGGTGGAGAGCACGATCTCGTCGTCGTACACGTGCGCGATCCGCACCACGGTCCCGCCGCCCCCGGACTCGACACCGTCGCCCTCGCCGCCGCCGGTACCGTCGCCCTCGTCCACCACGAAGCGGTCCATGAGGAACCTCAGGCCGACTGCCTCCAACGCCTCCTCTGCCTCGTGCCAGTCGTCCACCGTCTCCAGCGGCCTGCCCAGCCGGTCGATCGGCACCAGGCGCGGCTCGGCGACCGTCATGTCGATCCAGCCGACCACCTCGCCGTCGTCGCGTCGATGCGGAATCCACGTCGCGGGAATGCTCATGCGGTCAGCTCGTCGGCGTGACTGTCCGGGGTCATGCGGTCAGAACTTGCGGAACGTGTGCCCGAGCAGCTTTTTGCCGCCCTCCGCCAGCTTGCCCGCCTTGGCCGCCGTGGGCAGCAGCGAGAGCGCGTTGAGCCGCGAGGTCACGTGCAGCCGGGCGGCGCGCTCGGCGGTTTTCCAGCCGCGGGCGCCGAAGGCGTCGGCCTCGCCGGCGAAGAAGCGGGCCTCCTCGTCGAAGCGACGGCCGTCGAGCGCGCGGACCGACGAGTCGGAGGCCTGGTGACGGCGGTAGAGGAACGCCAGCGTGGGGTCGTAGATCATGTGGCCGCCGCCGGTGACCACGTCCACCAGCAGGGCGAGGTCCTGCACCACGTCCAGGCCCTCGCGGAAGCCGATCCGCCTCACCCACTCCGAGTTCCACGCCAGGGACGGGAAGTAGGTCCAGTTGCCGTGCATCAGCGAGGTCATGAGCTTCTCGCCGTGCAGCACGGTTCGCCCGTCGCCCTTGGGCTGGGTGAACGACTTGACCGAATCCGACAGTCCCCGCACGGGGGCGCCGTGCTCGTCGATCACACTGACGCCCACCTCCATCACGGCCGCGTCCGGGACCGCGGCGAACCCGTCCGCCACCACCTGCAGGTAGTTGGGCAGCATGATGTCGTCGGCGCCCATCACCACCACGATCGGAGCCGTGACCATGCCCAGGCATTTGCGGTAGTTGCCGTTGGCGCCGAGGTTCTGCTCGTTCTTCTCGTACGTCACTCGGCTGTCGCCGGCGGCGAGCTCACCCATGTAGCGGGCCGGCTCGGGATCCGGGTAGCCGTCGTCGACCACCACCAGGCGGAAATCCCGGTAGCTCTGCGCGAGGACACTGTCCACGGCCTTCTTGAAGTGGTCGACGTCCCCGTAGTAAGGGAGCATCACGTCAATGGCCATCGGGGAACCGCCGTCCTTCTCATCACCGGATTGTGCTTGCGATCGCATAGTATCTACCTGCGATGAACGGTGACAGTGTGCGGCATTCAGATCAGGGCGAGACGGACGGGGAGGCCCCGGCCCGCAATCGCGACGTCTGGCTGATCGTCCCCTGCTTCAACGAGGGCACCGTCATCGAGGACGTGCTCGCGTCGGCGCGCGAGACGTTCCCCAACATCGTGGCCGTGGACGACGGGTCCGTCGACGACTCGGCGGCGTCGATCCACCGGGCGGGCGGACACCTCGTACGGCATCCGGTGAACCTCGGCCAGGGCGCCGGCATCCAGTCCGGCGTCGAGTACGCCCGCGCACAGCCCGGGGCACGGTACTTCGTGACCTTCGACGCCGACGGCCAACACCAGGTCAAGGACGTCCTCGCGATGGTCCGCCGGCTACGGAACGAGCCGCTCGACATCGTCGTGGGGACGCGGTTCGGGCGCCCGCGCGGCGAGAACGACCAGGTCCCCCTGCTCAAGAGGATCGTGCTGCGGACCGTGGTCCTGCTCAGTCCGCGCACCCGGCGCCTGGGACTGACCGACGCCCACAACGGGCTGCGCGTGTTCAACCGGCGCGTGGCCGAAGACCTCAACCTGCGGATGAACGGGATGAGCCACGCCAGCGAGTTCGTCGAACTCATGGACTCGCACGGCTGGCGGGTGGGCGAGCAGCCGGTCGACATCCTCTACACGGAGTACTCCATGTCCAAGGGCCAGTCCCTGCTCAACGGGATCAACATCCTCTCCGACGGTTTCGTGGGGCGGAGGCTCCCGCGATGATCAAGGCACTGCTCCTGGTCGCCGGCGCCGGGCTGGTGGCATTCTTCCTGGCCAACCGCCGCAAGGCCCGCGCCAAGGCGGGCGTGAAGATCGGGTTCGTCCTGTTCGTGGTGTTCATGGTCTACGCCGTGATCCGCCCCGACGACCTCACGCTGGTGGCCAACGCGCTGGGGGTCCAGCGCGGCACGGACCTGGTGCTCTACGCGCTGGTGATGGGCTTCGCCTTTGTCACCGTCTCCACGTACGTGCGGTTCCGCGAGCAGGAACTGCGGTACGCGCGCCTGGCGCGGACGATCGCGCTGCAGAACGCCGTGCGGCCCGAGGACGAGGCGAGCGACACCGACATGCGACCCGCCCCGGACGACGACGACCCGCTGCGGCGGTGACCGCCGCGGCCGCGCCGCGTCGTCAGGCGACGAGGCGGTCGACGGCCCCGCCGCGTCGTCAGGCGCGGAAGTAGTCCACCGTGCGGGAGACGCCCTCGCGGATCGGTACCGCGGGCGACCAGCCCAGGATCTCGGCGGCGCGTGCGGCGTCCAGCGCCGAGCGGGCGACGTCGCCCAGTCGGGCCGGCGCGTACTCGGGCTCGTCCGGCGCCCCCGCGGCCCCGGCGACGAGGGTGTGCAGCTCGCGGTCGCTCGTCTCCACGCCGGTGCCCACGTTGAACCGTTGCCCCGCGGCGCCGGGGACGTCCGCGGCGCGGCGGAACGCCTCCACCACGTCGTCGACGAACACGTAGTCGCGGGTGTTGCCCCCGTCGCCGAAGACCCGGGTGGGCTGACCGGCGAGGAGTCGCTGGGAGAAGATGGCCACCACGCCGGCCTCGCCGTGGGGGTCCTGCCTGGGCCCGTAGACGTTCGCCGGCGCCACGGCCGTCCACTCGATCCCGTACAGGCGGGAGAACATCTCCAGGTAGATCTCCCCGGAGACCTTGCCGGCGGCGTACGGGCTCAGCGGGTAGACGGGCCGCGACTCCGCCACGGGCAGTTCCGTGACCGGACCGTAGATCGACCCGCCCGACGAGGTGAACACGATCCGCCGCACCCCGGCGCGGCGGGCGGCCTCGGCCAGCCGCACGGTGCCCACCACATTGACCTCGGCGTCGTGCACCGGGTCCTCCACCGACTTCCGGACGTCGATCTGCGCGGCCAGGTGGAACACCACCTCGGGGGCCGCCCGCTCGACCACGTCCGCGATCGCCGGGTCCGTCAGCCCCAGCCGGTGGAACTCGAACCGCTCCCCCGCCTCACGCGCCGAGGTCAGGTTCTCCTGTCGGCCCCGGGACAGGTCGTCGACCACCGTCACCGAGTGCCCCTCGGACAGCAGCCTGTCCACCAGGGTCGAGCCGATGAACCCGGCCCCGCCCGTCACGAGCGCCCGCATATGCTCCCCTTCCGGTGTGCGCGCCCCGCCGGCGCCTGATGCGAGGATACGCCTACGCCGGGCGCGCCACCCGGGTGCTCCGGGGCGCTCACTCCGCCCCGTACACCCCGGTCGCGCGGGTCAGCGGGGTCCGGCCGTCGGGTGGGAACGGCGACGACTCCAGCACCTGCCGGAGTTCGGCCGCACTGAAGGCCGCGCGGACGGCGAAGATCCGCACCTGCGAATCGGAGTACACCTTGGCCAGGCCGGGCGTCGCGTCCAGTTCCAGCAGGTGCTCGTTGGGCTGCTGGAAGCCCCAGTAGTTGGGCGGGCTCACGTACACGTAGGTCACGCCGAGCTCGGCGAGCGCACGGTCGACCTCGGGATCGACCCCCGCCCGGTCCATGGTGTGGAAGAGGAAGTCCGTCAGCGGCGCGGTCTGCCCCGGCGGCAGGTAGTGGCGGGCCGTGGACGGCAGCCCGTCGGTGGCGTACATCCAGCCGGATCCCTCGTCGGGGTTGGTGTAGATGAGGCCGGAGTAGGCCTGCGGCTGCTCGGAGAGCCACTCGAAGGCGCGCAGGTCGTGACCGTCGACCATCCGGCCCCAGCGTTGGTTCTGCCCGGCCGCCACCGCGTACTCCGGCGAGGACTGGATCACCCACGACGCCGTCGCGACCAGCGCGATCAATGCCGCGGCGACCCGGGTCGCGGTGACGCCGCGCCCGCCCGGGTCGGTGATCGGGTCGACGAGTCGACCGAACCACGCGGCCAGCGCCTGCACCGTCACACCCACACCGACGCCCACGACGGCGGCCACGAGGATCGCCATCACCACCCCGATCCGGCGCGGGTCGTTGTAGTAGATGCTGCCGATCCCGCGCAGGGCGCCGCCGGTCCAGTTGCCGAAGACGTTCATCGCGTTGACGCACACCACCAGCAGTCCGGCCCACAGCAGCACCGGCCACACCACGCGGCGGCGCAGGACGACCACCAGCCCCAGCACGGCGAGGGCGAGCAACGCCCACCGCACGCCCCAGTCCTCGACGTGCCGCACCTGCAGGGCGGCGGCGTCGGCCCAGCTGCCCGCGCGGTCGGCGCCGGTCTGGAACTCGAACGCCGAGATGTCGTCGGCCTCCTCCGAGACGGTGAGGATCTGCGGCAGCAGGGTGACCACGCCCGCCACGGCGATGCCCGCCAGGACCAGGAAGTCGCGCAGCCGCGCGCGCACCGGGCGCCGGAGCCCGTCGAACAGCCACCAGAACAGGACCATCACCCCCGCGGTGACCATGGCCGAGGGGTGGACCCCGCTGATCCCCACGAACCCGAGCGCGGCGGCCGGGATGAGGCGCCGGTCGGCCAGCGCGGCCACGATCACCGCGGCCACGAGCCCGGCGAGACCGGTCGCGACGCCCGAGGGCGTGGCCGCGACCATGACCTCCACGAACGGCAGCCCGGGGAACAGGGGGGCCGCCAGTGCGGCGACGGCCGCCGAGGTCGCGGCGGCGGGCCGGGAGAACCTGCGGAACGTGAGCAGCCAGGCCACCGCGGCCACGCCGAGCGGGAAGGCCAGCGCCATGCTGCCGATCTGCACCAGGTTGAACGTCTCGACGGCGCCGATACCGCAGATTCCCATCACCAGGGCGGCGATCGCGTGCCACGTGCTCGGGTAGTAGAGGGTCGCCCCGTTCTCCGGGTAGCGCAAGTCGCCGGCCTGGTCCGGGGACGCCTGGCCGACATCGTGGATGAAGCGGATGTAGTCGGCGTGCCAGTGCGCGTCCCAGCCCTGGAAGATGTTCGCGGTGCCGCCGTAGCCGGCGGTGAGCTCCGTAAGGATCATCTGTCCGATGAGCCACGCGCTCACGAGCACGGCCGCCCCGGGGAGGATCCACCACGTGGAGGCGCGCCCCCGCGGCCACCTCGGCCACGCCCGACGGCCCCGGGCGCTCCGCCCCTCGCGTCGGCGTCCCTCGCGTCGGCGGTCCGACGCGGCGTCCCGACGCGGGCGTGCATCCCGGCGCGGGCGTGATCGACGGCGCCACGCCCACAGCGTGCCGGTGATGAGCAGTCCCACCGCGCCGACGACCAGCGCGGTGACGGCCGTGGCGATCGCGTACCCGCCCAGTGACCAGGCCACGTCCAGCCGGCCGTAGACGTAGCCGGCGATCGCGGCGACCCCGTAGGAGACGGGGATCGACGTCGCCACCGCCATCCGCAGCGGCAGCCTGGCTGCCAGGCCGACGACCACGCCCGGGATTACGAGCAGTGCGAGGAGGGTCATCATGACCAGCGCGATGTCGATGCCCCGCCTCCGTCCTCTCGTTCCCGTCTGACCGATCCATTATGGGCCACCCCGCCCGCCGGCCTCACCGCGGCACGAGCACACCCACGCTGCCACGCCCGACGCACAGGTCGCTCACGCCCTCGCGCGGCGTGACGGTGACCCCCTCCCCCGAGCCCTCGACCCGCACGTACACCGTCGACAGGCCGCCCGGGACGGGCACCTCGACCTCCTCGCCGTGGTCGAGTCGCACCGCGACGGTCCCGGCCGAATCCGCGAAATGGTTGAGCCTGAGGACCCAGTCGCGGCCGAGGAGCGGCCCGTCGAGCGCGATGCGCGTGCCGTCCGGCGCGATCCGGTGGCCGCAGGCGGGCTCGGCACCCTCCGTCATCGTCCGCCCGGGCACCACGTCCGCAGGATGCAGGGTGCCCTCCGCGTCCACCACCACGGGCTCGCTGGTCCACGCCGCGAAGGCGGGCACCCCGGGAACGCCGTGCAGGATCCGGGACAGGAGGTTGTCCGGGTGCGTCACCGGCAGCAGGACCTCGAGCGGGACCGGCGTGTCGAGCATCGGCGCATCCCGCTCCTCCAGTGCGCCCATGAGGGGTTCGAAGTAGTCGCGGGAGGGTTGTTCCGCCCAGACCGCCCGGTAGGCCACCGTGGAGACCGACGACGACACGACGACCACCAGCACCAGCCCGGCCAGGGCCCACCGCTGCGTCCGCGCGGTGCCGGCGCGGGCGGATCCGGCCGGCACCGTCGTCGACGGATCGGGCCCGGATCGCCGGGGAGCGGCGAGCGCCAGGGCCAGCGCGGCGGCGAGCACCACCGTCGCGTCCGCGTGGTAGCGCAGGGTCTGCACGATCTCCGTGGCCGTGTCCGGCCCCACGCGGGCCACCGACACCAACAGCACCGAGACCAGCGGGTAGAGCGCGACGCCGATCCACAGCGCGCCGGTACGCCGCCGGGTGAACAGGGCCCAGACCAGCACGGCCGCGCCGAGCAGTGCCCCGGCCATGATCGCCGGCACCGGCGGGTCGGCCATCGGCGGGCCCGGATGCCAGCGGCCCCAGCGCCACGGTCCGCCCGCCAGGGTCGGCCCCACGGCGAGACGGTAGGTGTGGTCGATCAGCTCCCACAGGCTCGGCCCGGGGACGGTCGGATCCACGGTGTCGGCGACGTCCGGGGTGTCCTCGGCGAAGCCGATCCGGCCCACGAACGCCACGAAGGCCGCCGCCCACGCGGCGAGCACCACCAACTGCGCCGCCCACATCGACCGGGTCCGCCGCCACAACGCGCGCCGGGGCGGGCGGCGCTCCCGGTCGCCGGTGCGGGCCTCGTCGTCGTCGACCGGGGCGATCCACCACCACCCCCACAGAACGGCCGCCGCGACGACGGGGACGAGTACCGATTTCTCCACGAAGACCAGCCCGACCACGGTCGCCGCGACCGCCCCGACCGCGTGGCGGCGACGCCCCGTCTCGGCGAGCCGCACCGTCGACGCGGCGGCCCAGGCCATCGCCGCCGACAGCGGCAGCGCGTTGACCGCCGCCGCCCACCACGTGGCCGCCGGAAGCCCCAACGGCACCACCGACGCGAGCAGCAGGGGCGCCAGCAGCACCGGGCGGCCCCGCAGGAGCACCCACAACAGCCGGGCCAGCGCCGCGCCCGCGAGCAACTGGAGCAGGGCGATCTCCAGCAGCGGGAGGCGGAAGTCGAGCGGCGCGAGGTGCGAGTTGATCCAGGCCAGCGCCATCCCGCCGGGCATGAGATGACCGTCGTGGTCGGCGAACAGCAGGCCCGGGCCCGGCAGGTCGTGGTGCGCCGCGCGAGTGTGGAGGAGCAGGTCGTCCCAGTAGAACCAGCCCGCCGCGGCCACCCATGTCCGCACCGCGGCGGTCGCCACCACGATCAGCGAGCACAACGCCACGAGTCCGCGCGGGGAGGACCAGCGCGGCGGGGACGGCGGCGCGGCGGACGCGGTCGGCCGGGCCGGCGCGGGGTCGGGGGGCTGCGGAGTGGACGGCATCGCGGCTCAGGGTAGCCGGAGGCGAGCGTGCGCCGAGGATGTCGGACCGTCTGGTTAAGGTTCACCGCATGGCGTCACGTTCTGGTCGCGGTGTGCTCGCGGTGGTGGTCGGTGTGGTGGTGCTGGCCGGGATCGGCTGGTGGGCCGAGGGCGACGAGTCCGCCACGGGGGCGGCCGGTTCGGGAGACCGCGACACCGTTGCCACCGGGTCCCCGCCGTCTCCGGAACCGGCTCCCGCCGAGGTCCCGGCACCCGCCGACACCCGGGAGCCGGCTGACGTCCCGGCGCCCGCCGGGGACGACGCCCCTTCCCCGGCGCCGCCGCCGGACCCGCTGATCGCCCCGGCCCGCGCCGCACTGCCGCAGCTCGAGGTCAAGGGGCGGGCGCCCAAGACGGGGTACGACCGCGACCTGTTCGGCCAGGCGTGGTCCGACGACGTCTCGGCCGAGTTCGGGCGCAACGGCTGCGACACCCGCAACGACATTCTGGGCCGGGACCTCGAGGAGATCACCTATCGGCCCGGGACGGGCGGGTGCGTGGTGCTCACCGGAGTGCTCGAGGGGCCGTACACCGGTGAGCGGATCGAGTTCGAGCGCGGCCGGGACACCTCGTCGGAAGTCCAGATCGATCACGTGGTGGCGATGTCGGACGCGTGGCAGAAGGGGGCGCAGCAGCTCCCGCCGGAACAGTTGCAGGAGTTCGCCAACGACCCCCTCAACCTGCTGGCGGTGGCGGGCCGGGCCAATCAGCAGAAGGGCGACGGCGATGCCGCGACGTGGCTCCCGCCGCACAAGGGCGCCCGCTGCTCCTACGTCTCACGCCAGGTGCTGGTGAAGGAGCGCTACACGCTGTGGGTCACGCCCGCCGAGCGGGAGGCGATGGAGCGGGTCCTGGCCGGTTGCGGCTGATCCGCCGGGCCGGGTCAGAAGTCGAAGAGTCCGCCGCCGTCGCCGAACAGGCCGCCGTCGAAGAACCCCCCGCCGCCGTCACCGCCAC
>DHCFD07801__coassemble_1169_pt1 | contig 28506 bp, 28 predicted proteins | sample DHCFD07801__metabat2_high_PE_018 | metagenome-assembled genome bin DHCFD07801 | reverse complement strand
GGCGTCTTGAGCTTGAAGTCGAACGACCGGTCCTCGTAGACCGTGATCTCGACCGGCACGACGTTTCCGCGCTGGTTCTCGGTTTCGGCGTTGTAGGCCTTGCAGAACTCCATGATGTTCACACCATGGGCGCCCAGCGCCGGACCGACCGGCGGGGCCGGGTTGGCGGCCCCGGCCTGGATCTGGAGCTTGATGAGCCCTGCGACCTTCTTCTTCTTCGGAGGCATCGTCTTCCTGATTCTTCGACTGGATTTCGGCGCCGCGCTGTACACACGGTGGGCCGACTTCTCGTGTGCACCCGTCCCCCTGCCCTGGCCCCGGGGGCGGACATGCGGAGACACGGGCGCAACCTTGGAGAGTTTACGTGCAACGGGTGTGCAATCCTAATCAGATCGCAGTGCCCACCGCGCAGACCGTCAGACATCGAGCCCGCCCGCGCAGGCCGCGGAGCGGGCTCGTCGTGCGGGGTCGGCGCGTCAGTCGATCTTCTCGACCTGTGTGAAGCCCAACTCGACCGGCGTCTCACGGCCGAAGATCGAGACGAGCACCTTGAGCTTCTGCGCGGCCGGGTCGACCTCGGAGATACTGGCGGGCAGCGTCGCGAACGGACCGTCCATGACGGTGACGGACTCGCCGACCTCGAACTCGACCTCGACCGCCGGCGCGGCCATGCCGCCCTCGCCGTCGGCACCCGCCCCCGCGGCCGCCTTCTTCTCCGGCTTGGGGGCCAGGAACTTGGCCACGTCGCTCAGCGAGAGCGGGGTCGGGGTGCCGGCGGCACCGCCCGTGGCGCTCACGAACCCGGTGACGCCGGGAGTGTTGCGCACGACGCCCCACGATTCGTCATCGAGATCCATGCGGACCAGGACGTAGCCGGGCAGCACCTTGCGGTTGGCCGTCTTCTTCTGGCCGTTCTTGACCTCGGTGTACTCCTCGACGGGGACCTCGACCTGGAAGATCTTCTCCTCGGCGCCGAGGGTGACGGCGCGCGTCTCCAGGTTGGTCTTCACCTTGTTCTCGTACCCCGCGTACGAGTGGATCACGAACCAGTCGCCCGGCAGCTTGCGGAGCTGACGCTTGAACGCGATGACGGGATCGATCGCGGGCGGTGCGTCCTCGGCCGGGGCCTGCTCCGCGGCGGCCTCGCCCTCCGCAGCGGCCTCACCCTCCGCGGGGGCCGCCTCCTCGGCGGCCATCTCCTCGCCGACGGTGCCGACCTCGGCGTCCTCACCGGACATGGCGGCCACCGCGTCGTCGACGGACTCGTCGGTCGGCGGCACCGCCGCGTCGGCGGGGTCGGCCGAGTTCTCGGGGCTCTGCTCGGTGTCGCTCACGGAAATTGTGGTCCTCTCGGGGTCGTCGGTCCGGATCTCGCCCCGGACCTCCAGCGGCGGTCTCAGCGGTCGAAGACGAGCTCGACGAGCTTGCCCGTGCCGAAGTCGACGCCGGAGACCAGCGCCGTCATGAAGATGAGGAAGAGGAACACCACGACGGTGTAGGTGATCATCTGGTTACGCGTCGGCCAGATGACCTTGCGCAGTTCCTCGACCACCTGCTGGAGATATGTGACGGGATTGGCGCGGCTGCTCCGCGTGTCCTCCGGCCTGTCGGCGTCGGTCCTGGCCCGGCTCGCCACCGTCGTCTCGCCCCGGCCGGCCTTACCGGTGGGCACGGCGGAGGTATCGGAACCACGGGCGCCGCTGGTGTCGACGTCGTCGTCGCGATCCTGGCTCACGCGGTACCTCCGGGGTCGAATGTCTGGTGATGAAGGGCAGGGGCGACAGGACTCGAACCTGCAACCTGCGGTTTTGGAGACCGCTGCTCTGCCAATTGAGCTACGCCCCTTCGGCCGGTCTCCCGACCACCCGTGCCGCTCCACGAGACGCGGGCCGCACGAACGCCTCGACTCTACAGTGTCAGCGCTACAGCGTGGGCGGCTGCCCGAGGCAGCCCGGCCCGTGACCGTGGACGGTCGGGCGTCCCAGTGTACGACAGCGCCGGCGACGTCCGAAATCCCTCGTCGCCCGCTCAGGCCAGGGACACGGTCACGACGGCCTTGCCGAACACCTTGGCCCCCTCGCACGTGACCGTCAGTGCGACCTCGGCGGCGCCGCCGTCGTCGTCGACCTTCTTGACCCTGCCCGCGACCTCGAGCTCGGCCGGGGCGTCGGCGGGCACCGCGACGGGGCCGGCGAACCGGATCGATGTGGCCAGCACGCGGTCCGCTCCCCCGGCCCAGTCGGCGACCACGCCGATCGCGAGCGCGGAGGTGAGCATCCCGTGCGCGACAACGCCGGGCAGCCCGAGCGCCTGCGCGGCGGCGTCGTCGAGGTGGATCGGGTTGTGATCCCCGGACGCGTCGGCATAGCGGCGCACGTCCTCGCGGGTGATGAGCAGTGTGCGGGCGGGGAGCTGAGCGCCTGTCGTCGCCGTCGCCGTGGTCGGGGGGTTCGCCACACCGTCAGCCGGGGTCATGCCTCCACCTCCGCGGTGAGCAATGAGGAGGAGAGCGTCTGGACGACCTCACCGTCGCCGTCGCGAAGGATGGTGTCGAAGCCGATCATCCGCCCCCCACGGGCCGAGCGGACGCCGGTCACCGTGGCCGTGGCGGTGAGGACGTCCCCCACCCCGATCGGACGGCGATGTTCGGAGGACTGGGCGGTGTGCAGCGTGCGCGACAGGTCGATGCGCAGGTCGGGGTGGGCCATGACGCCGCGCTGGACGTCGGAGGTCAGCGCTGCCGCCAGGGTCGCGGGGACCTGGCCGGGGGGCGCGCCGACGGCCGCGGCGAAGCGCGTGACCATCTCGTCGGTGACCGTGACGGGATCCCCGGTGACGACGACGGGGGGCTCCTCTGCGGTGTCTGGGGCGGTGTCTGTGTTCACGCCCGCGACGCTACCCACGGCAGCTCCCGCGCGGTGGTCCGGCGAGCGGTGCGGCACGACGAAGGCCGCCCGGAACGTGCCGGGCGGCCCTCGTGATCTCTCGTTGTACCGGTGGGGGGACTCGATCCCCCGACCTCACGATTATGAGTCGTGCGCTCTAACCAGCTGAGCTACACCGGCATGCCCTGCCCGCCGAACGGCACGGCCGCCGGCGCAGTGCGAGCCCCCTGTCGGAATCGAACCGACGACCTTTTCCTTACCATGGAAACGCTCTGCCGACTGAGCTAAGGGGGCTGGCCACGCTCTGCAGCGGAATTCTCCGCAACTCGGCGCGAAAGCCGTTAGCAGATTACACACAGGCGATCTGGCGGCACAAATCACGCGGTCACGGCTCGGGTAGCGGCTCCGTCCCGGTGTCACCCCGGACGTGTTTGAGCACCAGTTCGGCGCTGATCAGGCACATCGGCAGCCCGATGCCGGGGATCGTGGACGAGCCCGCGTAGAGCAGTCCGTCGACGTGCTTCGACCGGTTCCCGGTGCGGAAGAACGCGCTCTGCGCGAGCGTGTGCGCCGGGCCGAGTGCGGTGCCCCGCCAGGCGCCCAGGTCGCGTTCGAAGTCGGCGGGGGCCAGAGTGCGCCTGACCACGACCCGGTCGGCCAGGTCCGCCATCCCGGTCCACTCGCCGATCTGACCGATCGCCCGATCAGCGGCGGCCTCGACCGTCTCCGAGCCCGCACCGTCGATCCCGCCGTGGCCGGTGGACGTGTCGGCCGGGACCGGCACCAGGACGAAGAGGTTCTCGTGGTCGACCGGGGCCCACGCCGGCGCGGGTTCCGTGGCCGTGGGCCGGCACACGTAGAGCGACGCGGGGTCGGGGATGTGCGGGCGTCCGCCGAAGATCGCATCGAAGCCCGCTTCCCACTCCCGGGTGAACATCAGCGTGTGGTGCGCCAGCTCGGGCACCGACCCGCGGATCCCCAGGAGCAGCACGAGAGCGCCCGGCCCGGGGGTGCGGCGTTCCCAGTAGCGCCGCGGGTAGGTCTGCAGGTGCTCCGGCAGCCACCGCGATTCGAGACCGGCGAGGTCCGCGGCGCCCACGACCAGGTCCGCGTCGAGGGTGCGCACCACCTCGTCGTCGTTTCCGTCGTCTCCATGGTCTCGGTCCCGGACCGCGCGGACGACCACCCCGGTGACCCGGGCGCGCGGCCCGGTGCGCGCCGACCGGTACTCCGTGCGCAGCGAGATGACCTCGGTATCGGTGAGCACGCGCACGCCCTCGGCCTCGGCCAGGCGCCGGATCGCGTCTGTCACCTCCGTGAATCCGCCGAGTGGGTGGTACACGCCGTCGTCGAGGTCCAGGCGACTCATCAGGTGATAGATCGACGGCGTGGCGTAGGGCGACGAGCCCAGGAACACCGCCGGGTAGCCGAGGATCTGCCGGAGTCTCCGGTCGCGGAACCTCCGGCTGACAAACGTGTGCAGGGGCTGCGTCAGGCGCAGGAGCATCTCGCCGCCGCGGGCCAGCACGTCGCGGCGCATCAGGGGGAGCAGGGAACGGAAGTCGGTGTAGAGGAAACGTCGCAGGGCGAGGTCGTACGTCTCGCGCGCGGAGTCGAGGTACGCGTGCAGAGCCCGCCCGGCGCCGGTTTCGATCGACTCGAACAGTGCGGCAGCCGCGGCCGGGTCCGAGTGGATGTCCACCGGCTCGGTATCGCCCTCGAAGTAGACGCGGTAGCCGGGGTCCAGCCGCACCAGGTCGAGCTGCTCGGCGGCCGTGGTCCCGAGTAGTCGGAAGAAGTGCTCGAACACCTCGGGCATGAGGTACCAGGAGGGCCCGGTGTCAAAGCGGAAGCCCTCGGCCGCCCAACTACCCACGCGGCCACCGGTCTCTGATCGACGCTCGACCACGGTGACTTCCCGCCCCTCGCGGGCCAGGAGCGCGGCGGTGGCCAAACCTGCGATACCGCCACCCGCGATGACCACCGGACCGTCGGACGCGGCGCGGGGCTGCCCGCCAGACGACCGGCGTGTCACGGGGTGGTCCGGGCAGGCGTGCGCTCCGGCCGGGCCCCGGTCGCCACCGCGCGTGCCACCACCCGCACCTTGACCGCGTCGGGCACGCGCACGCGCCCGGCGGTCACCTCGGCGGCGCCGGCGGCCCGCAGTCGCCGGTTGAGTTCGGCGAACAGATCGTGGGCGGCCAGTACGGCGACACGGTCGCGGCCGGGGATCCGGGCGATCGCCTCGCCCGCCACCGCGAGGTCGGAGTCCACGTCGTCGGCGAGCTCCGCGACGTCGCGATCGGTGAGCGCGGCCGGATCCCGCCCGGGGAGGTAGTTGCGGCCCAGTTGGTGCCAGTCCTCGTTCACGTCCCGCAGGAAGTTGACCTTCTGGAACGCCGCGCCCAGCCGGCGTGCCCCCTCGGCCATGCCGGGGCGCTCCCCCAGCCCCCCGCCGGAGAACGTGCGCATGCACATCTCCCCGATCACCTCGGCCGATCCGTGGATGTAGCGCTCGAGGCTCTCCGGGGAGTGCTCGGTGACCCGGAGGTCCGTGGCCATCGACTCGTAGAACGGGTCCACCAGCCGCGCGTCGATGCCGAAGCGGCGGGCGGTGTCGGCGAAGGCGTGGACGATCGGGTCCGCATCGAACCCGCGCGCGAGCGCCCTGTCGGTTCGGTCGCGGAGCTCCTCGATGAGGGACTGCGCGTCGTCGCGCTCCCCGATCGCCCCGTCCACCACTTCGTCCGCCGCCCGGGCCCACGCGTAGATCGCGGCGACGTGCGGTCGCGTGGCCGGAGTGAACAACCGGGAGGCCATCCCGAACGATGTGGAGTACTGCCGGATCACGACGTCCGCGCAACGCTGCGCGACGGCGGTGTACCGGTCCCGGGGTGAATGCACGGCAGTCACCTTATCCGCCACCTTTTCCGGGGGCCGAAATGCACGAAAACCCCCGCTTGTGGCGGGGGTTTCGCGTGCCAGATGATGGATTCGAACCATCGAAGGCGATGCCGACGGATTTACAGTCCGCTCCCTTTGGCCGCTCGGGCAATCTGGCGTGCACCTCGTAGGGCGCAACGACACACTACAACGGCTGTGACCCGGGGTGCCAAATCGGGGGCGGGTAGCCTGTCCGGGACCCTCAGTCCATCCCACGTCAGGAGAACTTCCATGGCCTCGGAATCGTCGTTCGACATCGTCTCGGAGTTCGACCGCCAGGAGGTCGACAACGCGCTCAACCAGGCGGCCAAGGAGATCAGCAACCGCTACGACTTCCGCGGCACCGACGCGGGGATCGCGTGGAAGGGAGAGGACGCGATCGAGCTCACGGCCTCCACCGAGGACCGGGTGATGGCCGCCAAGGACGTGTTCATCGAGAAGCTGATCCGCCGCGGACTGAGCATGAAAATGCTCGACCTGGGCGAGCCGATGGCCTCCGGCAAGGGCTTCCGTCTGGTCGGCTCGCTCAAGCAGGGCATCGACAAGGAGAACGCCAAGAAGATCACCAAGTTCCTGCGCGACGAGGGGCCCAAGGGCGTCAAGCCGACCATCCAGGGTGAGGAGATCCGCGTGTCCTCGAAGAAGCGCGACGACCTCCAGGAGTGCATCTCCCTCCTCAAGGGCGCCGACTTCGAGGTCGCGCTGCAGTTCACCAACTACCGGTAGGTCGGATTCAGAAGGGCGGCGGATCGAGCAGGTCGACGAGGCGCTGTTCCTGGACGCTGTCGGGGTTGTAGGCGAGTCCCGGCCGTGAGGGGCGCGGGCACGTGGCGTCCCGGGTCGCGGCGTTGGCCTCGGCGACGGCCTCGCGTTCGGCCCGGATGCGCAGGTTGCGGCGATGCCAGTAGGTCGGCTCGGCCGGTGCCGACTGCGCCAGTGCTCGGGCGGGGGCGCGGCGGTGCCGGGTGGGCCGCTCACGGCGAGAGAGTTCGCGCCGGTAGTCGGCCAGGGGCCCCGAGGGCCGCGTGGTCATGGTTTTTCCGTCATCGGTCGAGATGCGCAGCGTCCCGTCCGGTTCCATCCGGTACCGCCATTTGAGGAACGTCTTGAGGCGGTGGTGCCGGCGGCACAGACACAGCAGATTGCATTCCTCTGTGTGACCTCCGGCCGCGGGATCGTCCGGGTTGAAGGGCACGACGTGGTCCAGGTCTGCATAGTCGGCCGATGCGGTGCATCCCGGGTGTCGGCAGGTGCCGTCGCGCAGCCGCACCCTGCGGGCCAGTGCGGCGCCGGGCCGGTACCTCAGTCTCTGTTCGTCGCCGTCGGCCGCGCCGATCGCTGCGTCCATGCATTCGATACTGGCCCCGGCGCTGGCCGCCAACATCTCCAGGAGCGCCTCGACCGCCGACTCCCCGCTGCGCGGGAACCGCACCACCGCGCCCACGGCACCGGTCACACCTCCGGCGCCGGTTGCGCCCTCGGTATCGGTCGAACCCTCGGTGCCGGTCGCGCCCTCGGCGAACACGGTGATGGCCGGCCGCAGCGTGACCCCGGCGGAGCCGGGAGCCGGGCCGGGGGTCGCGGCTGGCTCGGGGGCCGCGGCTGGGTCGGCACCCGCGGCTGGGCCGGTCGTCGCGACAGAGCCGGGAGAGGCAGCGCCTGATGCAGGCGACCGACCACCCAGCGCCAGCGACATCAACGCATCGGCGCGACGTTCGCCCAGGCTGTAGCGGGACATGTCGGCATCGGCATCGCCATCGGGGTCCGCGAACTCGGCGGCCCGGGCGTCGAGGGCCTCCGCCAACACGGCGGCCTCGTCGTTGGCCAGGATCGCCGACACCGTCGACATCCCATCCGCCCCCTTGTTCAGCCGCACTCCCCTGTCGCGGCTGGCGTCCTCGCGGCGCAACCGGATGCCGTCGGCGTCATGGGCCTTGATGATCTCGTCGATCATGTCGCGCACGGCGCCGAGCGTGGGGACCTCCCCACCCTCGATCACCGCCAGGTACGCGGCCACCGCCTCGCGCTGCACACGGCCGATCACGGCGTCGTCGACGGTGCGCAACTGCCGCGCCAGCACCTCGGCAGCCCGCTGATCCAGCCGGCCCGCCGCCAAGGCGGCCAACACGTCCGGATACCGCTCGGTCAGGTCCACCGCCAGCGACAGCATGGTCTCGGCCCGACCACAGGACATAGCGAACGCCGCGGCCAGGTGGGTGCAGCACACGTCGAACGGGTCGATCACCGCGTGGCCGGGGCGCGCGGCGTCGTCGTCCCCGGCCAGGTCGCGTTCGCACTGACGCCACAGCGCATAACAGGCCGCGAGACGGGCGGCATCGGCGCGGTTATCCGCCCGCCACGTCTCACGAGCGGCCTCCACCAGTACCGCCGCCGGCGTGCCGGCGCCCGCGGCGGGGTCGCGGGCAGGCCCGTCTCCGACCCCCGAAACCGCCTCGCTCATGACCCCACCCCCTCCGGCTCGCAGATCAGATTATCGCTACTGTGTTCTACAGTACAGCAATCGAACACTTATTCGCAAGACCCGGAGGCGGCCACCGGAAGAAGCTCACTGGAACCGCATTTGCGGGTCTACACTTCATTCCATGACGCATCTGCGGATCAGCGACGCCGCCTCGCTCCTCGGGGTCAGTGACGACACCGTGCGACGCTGGGTCGACCGCGGCACCCTCACCGCGCACGCGGACCACGCCGGCCGCAGGACGATCGACGGTGCCGAGCTCGCTCGCGTGGCCCAGGACCGCGCCGAGGCGTGGGCGGCCCCGGGCACCGGCGGCCACGGCCACGCCCAGAGCCAGAGCCAGAGCCAGAGCCGGGGGCAGGGCACAGGCCACGGCCACAGCGCCGTGAGCGCCCGAAACAGCTTCCGGGGCCTGGTCACGGCTATCCGCTCCGACGCGGTGATGTCGCAGGTCGAGATCCAGTGCGGCCCGTACCGGGTGGTCTCCCTCATCTCCACGGAGGCCGTCCGCGAGCTCGGACTCGAGACGGGGGCCCTGGCCACGGCGCGGGTCAAGGCCACCGACGTCGTGCTCGAGGGTGCGCAGCCGTGAGCGGCCCGGCGTCCGCGGGACGAGCCCTCCGGCGCTGCATCGCGCTGGTCCTCGCCCTGGGCCTCACGACGGTCGCGGGATGCGCTGCCGGCGGCGGGGCGTCGGGCGAGCAGCTGACCGTGTTCGCCGCGGCGTCACTCACCGCCCCGTTCGGCGAGATCGCCGAGCAGTTCGAGGAGGCGCACCCGGGCGTGGAGGTACGCCTGTCGTTCGACGGCTCGTCCGGCCTGGTGGACCAGCTCGCCGGCGGCGCCCCGGCGGACGTCTTCGCCTCAGCCGACCAGATCACCATGGACCGCGCGGTCCGTGAGGGCCTGGTGACCGGCGAGCCCCGCGACTTCGCGACCAACGTCCTCACACTCATCACCCCGCCCGGGAACCCCGCCGGCGTCACCGGGCTCGACGACTCGCTGGACGGCGCCCGTCTGGTCGTGTGCGCGGATGGTGTCCCGTGCGGAAACGCGACCCGCGATCTGGCCGCAGCCGCCCGCGTCGACCTGCATCCGGTGAGCGAGGAGAGCAAGGTCACCGACGTGCGCTCCAAGGTCACCTCGGGCGAGGCCGACGCGGGCATCGTGTACGCCACCGACGCGATCGCGGCCGGCGACGACGCCGACGTGGTCGCGATCGCAGGTGCCGACGCCCACGCCAACCGCTACCCCCTCGCCGTCGTCGAGGGCGCGGCCGACCCCGGGCTCGCGCGGGCGTTCATCGACGCGGTCACCGGCCCCGACGGCGGCGCGGTGCTCGCCGACCACGGCTTCGGCGCGCCGTGACCCGTCCCCCGCCGCCCCGTTGGGTGCTCGTCGCCGCGACGGTCGCCGTCCTCTTCGCCGGGATCCCGCTGGCGGGCATGGCCGCACGCATTCCGTGGGCCGACGTCCCGACACTGCTGACCTCCGGGGCCGCGCGGGACGCCACCCTGCTCAGCCTGCGCACCGGCGCCGTCGCCACCGTGCTGTGCGTGGTGCTGGGGACGCCGCTCGCCGTGATGCTCTCGCGCGGGCGCGGCCCCCTCGCCGGCGCGGCCCGCACCGTGACGGTCCTGCCCATGGTCCTCCCGCCGGTCGTGGCGGGCCTGGCCCTGCTCACGACGCTAGGCAGGACCGGGGTGCTGGGGCGCCACCTGTCGGTGCTGGGAATCGAAATCGGCTTCTCGACCACGGCCGTGGTGATAGCGCAGACCTTTGTGGCGATGCCGTTCCTCGTGGTCTCCGTCGAGGGGGCGCTGCGCTCGGTCGACGTGCGGCTCGAGCGCACCGCCGCCTCCCTCGGCGCCTCCCCCACCCGGGTCCTGATGGGGGTGACGGTGCCCCTGATCCTGCCCGCGCTCGTCGCCGGCGCCACCATGTCCTTCGCCCGGGCTCTCGGCGAGTTCGGCGCCACCCTCACCTTTGCCGGGTCCCTGCAGGGCACCACCCGGACCCTGCCGCTGGAGATCTACCTGAGCCGGGAGACCGACACCGAGACGGCCCTCGCACTCGCCCTGCTGCTCATCGTGGTGGCGGCCCTCCTCATGGCCGTCTCGGCCGGGATCTCCCGACGATGGGCGGCCGACCGTGGCTGACGACCGACCCGCCGCCGCCCTGCACTGCCGGGTCGAGGGCCGCGACGTGGAGTTCGACCTGGCCCTCGCGCCCGGTCGCCGCCTGGCCCTGGTCGGCGCCAACGGGGCGGGCAAATCCACCGCGTTGGCGCTGCTCGCCGGCCACCTGCGCCCCGACTCCGGCGAGGTGCGGCTGGCCGGCTCCGTGGTCAGTTCACCGCGTCTCCACGTGCCCGCCCACCGCCGGCGTGTGGTCGCGCTCGACCAGCAGCCGGGGCTCTTCCCGCACCTGACCGCCCTCGACAACGTCGCGTTCGGCCCCCGCGCCCGCGGTCAGGGCCGCCGCGCCGCCCGTCAGCGCGGCCGAACGGAGCTCGACGCCGTCGGCTGCGGCGACCTGGCCGACCGTCGGCCGCACGAGCTGTCCGGCGGGCAGGCGCAGCGCGTGGCGCTCGCACGGGCGCTGGCCGTGGATCCCGAGCTGGTGCTGCTCGACGAGCCGCTCGCCGCCCTCGACATGGCCGTCGCGCCGGAGATCCGCAGGCTCCTCGCCGACCGTCTCGCGGGCCGCACGGTGGTCATGGTGACCCACGATCCACTGGACCTGTGGGCGATCGCGCAGGACCTCGTCGTCGTCGCGGGCCGGGTCCTCCAGTCCGGCCCCGTCGAGGAGGTCCTCGCCCGGCCCGGCACCGACTTCGCGGCCCGGCTGGCCGGGGTGTCGTTGGTGGAGGGGACGGTCGACGACGACGAGGTCCGCACCCGCGGCGGCGACACCGTGGCCGGAGTCCGCAGCCCGGGCACCGGCTGGAGGGACGGGACGCGGGCGATCGCGACGGTCGAGCCGCGCGCGGTCTCGGTCCACGTGGTCGCCCCCGAGGGCAGCCCGCGCAACGCCTGGCCCGCGACCGTGACGGCGTTGGCTCCCGCCGGGCCCCTGACCCGGGTGACCGCGCAGCTGCGCGATGGCCAGCGCGTGGACGCCGACGTGACCAGCCGGTCGGTGGTCGAGCTCGGGCTCGCCCCGGAGATGAGGGTCGTGCTGGCGGTCAAGGCCGCCCAGGTGACGCTCTACGCCCGGCAGTCCGTCTAGCGGACCCGGTCGACGGTGAACCGGACCAGTCGACGCAGCGCCTCGTTGGCGGGGCCGGACGGGAGCGCGTCGAGGGCCGCCATCGCGTCGTCCACGTACTTCTCGAGCGTGGCCCGGGCGCGGCGCATCCCGTCGGAGGCCCGCAGCAACTCGAGGGCCTCCTCGACCTCGGCGTCGTCCGTCAGCGGCCGCGACAGCAGGTCCCGAAGCCGCCCGGGATCGGTGGAGCCGGCGTCGAGCGCGTAGATCATGGGCAGCGTGTGCACGCCCTCGCGCAGATCGGTCCCCGGGGTCTTGCCGGAGTCCGTGGCGGGCGAGGCGATGTCGATGATGTCGTCCGCGATCTGGAAAGCGACCCCCACGGCGTCGCCCAACTCGCGCAGGGTGCGGATCTGCTCGGCGGAGGCGCCCGAGTACTCGCCCCCGAACTGGACGGCGGCGGCGATGAGCGAGCCCGTCTTCTCCCAGATCACGCGCAGGTAGTGTTCCGCCTCGTCCGCGGGCTCGGCGGCGCCCCCGCGTCCCGGCCCGACCGTCTCGCGCATCTGGCCGGTGACCAGCTCGGCGAAGGTCTGCGCGATGAGCTGCACCGCCGCCGGGCCGAGCTCGGCGAGCAGCATGGAGGCGTGGGCGAAGAGGAAGTCGCCGGCGAGGATCGCCACGGAATTGTCCCAGCGACTGTTGGCGGACTCGACGCCCCGGCGCATCTCGGCCTCGTCCATGACGTCGTCGTGGTACAGGGTCGCCAGGTGGATCATCTCGCACACGACGGCCGCCTTGCGCAGCTTGTCGCGGTCGGGCTCCGGTCCGAGCTCGCCGGCCAGCAGCGCGACGAGCGGCCGGAAGCGCTTCCCGCCGGCGGTGACCAGGTGCAGGGCGACCTCGGAGAGGAACTCCTCCCCCGTCTCCAGCCGCCCCACGAGGAGCTCCTCGACGTCCACGAGGTCGTCACGCAGTCGGGAGGCGAGGGCCGCGTCACCGATATCGACACCCGCCACGGTGTGGTCGGGTGCCGGATGGGCGGTGCCGGTCGTCACTGAATCGCTCGACATCCTCAATCGTCCTCGTCGCCTCGTGTGGACCGGCGTGGACCGACCCTCCCGCACAGCCTACGGTCCCCGCCCCCGCGGAGCTGTATCCCACCCCACGTGAGGCGCACACGCGGCGCGGGCCGGGGACCTGCCACCATGGAGCGTATGGAGCCCCGTTCGGATCTGCCCGCGTCGACTGATGTCCTGGTGGTGGGATGCGGCCCGGCCGGAGCCGCCACCGCGACGTGGCTGGCCCGTGCCGGACGCGAGGTCACGGTGGTCGACGCGGCCACGTTCCCGCGCGACAAGACTTGCGGCGACGGGCTGACCCCGCGAGCGATGAGGGAGGTCGAGCGACTGGGGCTGGGTGCCTGGGCGCTAGGTCGGATCACGATCCGGGGACTGGAACTGCGCGGCTTCGGCCACGACCGCAGGGTGCCCTGGCCGGCCGGCGAGCACGGCGGCGTGGGTTCAGCGGTCCGCCGCACCGTCTTCGACGACCGCCTGCGCGAGACAGCGGTGGAGGCCGGCGCGACCGTGCTCGGCGGGGTGCGGGTCACCGCGGTGGAGAAGGGCGACGACGACGAGGTGGCGGCCGTGTACGCCGGTGACGACCGCATCGCGTGCCGGACGCTCGTCCTCGCCGACGGCGTCCGCTCCCCGGTCGGGAAGATGCTGGGCCGGACCTGGCACCGCGACACCGTGTACGCGGTGGCGGCGCGCTCCTATATGACCTCCGGCCGGCACGACCACCCGTGGATCGGCTCGGACCTGGAACTGCGCGACGAGGACGGCGTCATCCAGCCGGGGTACGGCTGGGTGTTCCCGCTGGCCGACGGCGAGGTCAACCTCGGGGTGGGCGCCCTGGCGACGGCCGCCCGGCCGGCGTCCGTCGCCGTCAAGGACCTCCTGCGCCACTACGCCCGTAGCGCACGCGCGCGGTGGGAGCTGGACGGTGAGCCCCGCTCGGTGACATCGGCGCTGCTCCCGATGGGCGGCGCGGTCTCGGGCGTCGCGGGACGGAACTGGGCGGCGGTCGGTGACGCGGCCGCGTGCGTCAATCCGCTCAACGGGGAGGGGATCGACTACGCACTCGAGGGCGGGCGACTGCTCGCCGATCTCCTCGGCCCGGGCGGCGCGGGCGCGGGTGGCGCGGGCATGGCTGGCACGGGCCGGGACCTGACGCGGGCGTGGCCGGAGTTGCTCCGGGCGACCTACGGCGAATCGTTCGCGATCGCGCGCGACGCCGCCCGCCTGCTCACGTACCCGAGGTTCCTCCCCCTGGCCGGCCCGGTGGGGATGCGCTCGCAGGCGCTCATGTCGGCGGCCGTGCGGTGCATGTCCAACACGGTCGCGGACTCGGACCGCGACGTGGTGGCCCGTGCGTGGCGGGCGGCCGGCTCCGTGGCCCGCAGGCTCGACCGTCAGCCCCTCTTCGACCACTGAGCCGGCGGCGGGCCGCAGCGGCCCACGCCGGAGGGCGGAACGGCTCAGGCGGCGCGGCGGGCCAGGTGGATCGCCGCGATGCCCCCGGTCAGATTGGTGACGCTGCACCGCTCCCAGCCGTTGGCCTCGACCAGCTCACGCAGGGCCTGCTGGTCCGGCCAGTCGCGGATGGACTCGGCCAGGTACACGTAGGCGTCCGGGTTCGAGGACACGCTCGTCGCGATCCTGGGCAGCGCCCGCATGAGGTAGTTCATGTACAGGGCGCGGAACGGCGGGAACACCGGGGTGGAGAACTCCACCACCGCCAGGCGTCCGCCGGGCTTGACCACCCGCGCCATCTCCCGCAGGCCGGCGCCGGTGTCCTGCACGTTGCGCAGGCCGAAGCTGATGGTGGCGGCATCGAATGAGGCGTCCGCGAAGGGGAGCGCCATGGCGTCGCCGGCGACCTTGGGCACGTCACGTCCGGCTCCCGCACGGAGCATGCCGAGCGAGAAGTCGGCGGCCACGCACCACGCGCCCGACCTGCCCAACTCGACGGTCGACACCGCGGTCCCGGCAGCCAGGTCGAGGACCCGCTCCCCCGGCCGCGGCCCGAGCAGCGACCCGGCCCGCCGCCGCCAGAGGCGGTCCATCCCACCGGAGAGCACGGTGTTGGTCAGGTCGTAGCGCTTGGCGACGCCGTCGAACATCGACGCCACGTCGCGGGGTTGCTTGTCGAGGGAGGCTCGGGACACGCCCTAGACGTTACCCCGCTGACCCCTCCGGTCTCAGGCGACCACCCGGCGCGATCGGCCGTAGCCGACGAGCCCAGGCGTGGAGCGGGCACCGGCCGCCCGATAGTGGTCGAACAGGTGCCCGCACACCGCGTCCCACGTCCGGCCGAGGACGGTGGCGCGGGCGGCGGCGGCCAGACGGCCGTGGTCGGCGAGGACGGTATCGACGGTCGCGGACACCTGGTCGGCGTAGGTGCGCGGGTCGAGCAGGTACCCGTTGACGTCGTCGCGCACCAGGTCCCGGGGGCCGCCCCGCGCGGGCCCGATCACCGGCACGCCGGAGGCCTGGGCCTCCTGGATCGACTGGCAGAAGGTCTCGAACTCACCGGCGTGGCAGAAGACGTCGAGGGTCGCGTAGGCCCGCCCCAGCTGCTCGCCGTGCAGTTGCCCGGTGAAGACGGCGTGCGGCATCGCGGCCCGGAGCGCGGCGCGGTCGGGCCCGTCGCCCACGATGACCAGTCGGAGATCCCCGTCCGGCCCGGAGCGGTCGGCCAGGGCCCGGAGACGCTCGACGTGCTTCTCCGGGGCGAGTCGCCCGACGAACCCGACCACCGGCCGGCCCTCCGGCGACCACCGGCGGTGCAGGGCCACACTGCGACGGGACGGGGCGAAGCGCTCCTGGTCCACGCCCCGGCCCCAGAGGTGCAGACGCGGGATCCCCTGCGCGGCCAGGTCCTCCATCGCGGCCGTCGAGGGGGCGAGCGTGCGGTCGCACATCGCGTGGATCGCGCGGGTCCAGGCCCACGCCACCTCCGACATCACGCCCATGCCGTAGGAGTCGGCGAACCCGGCGACGTCGGTCTGGTAGGCGGCCACGCAGGGAACGTCGAGCGCGCGGGCCGCGGCGGCGCCGGCCGCGCCCAGGACGAACGGTGAGGCCAGGTGCACGACGTCGGGAGAGAACTCGCGCAGGGCGTTGTACACGCTCGGGCTGGGAGCCCCCACGGGCAACGACGAGATCAGCGGCACGTTCACGGAGGTGACGCGCTGGACCGGGTACCCGAGGTGGTGCTCCCGCGCGCGACCGCGGAGCCCGTCCGACTCGTCCGGGGCCCCGAGCAGCGGGGTCACGGCGCTGACCAGCGGGTGGGCCCGGACGGCATCGGCGGCACCCTGCCACAGTCCGACGTTCCCGGACGGCGCCACGACGAGGCAGTCGTGCCCGTGCCGGCGCGCGTATTCGAGGATCCGGAGGACGGAGTTGGTGACGCCGTTGACGTTCGGCAGGAAGGATTCGGTGACGATGGCTAGACGCACGAACTCACTGTGCGCCCCCGGGAACACGCGCCGGTGATCGTCGGGTGACGCCCCGGGGAATTCGCGGTGGCCACCGGTGTCCCCTCGGTGACGCCGCGGCGTACACGAGTGCGGCGAGGGGCACGCCGACCAACGGGATGCTCAGCGCGGGCACGACCGCGACGGTCCAGCTGCGCCCCGAAACCCGCACGAGGTCCGGATTCGCGCGCCGGAACTCGACCTGGACCCGCTGCCCCTCGACCAGCCCCGTCGGATAGAAAACGCCGCTCTCGGGACGGACGTGCACTCCGTTGCCGGTGTCGAACTCCACCGCCGCGCGTCGGTCGGTGACCTCGGTGACCGTCGCCGTGGCGCTGCCCATGTCCCGGTCGATCCGCTGGTCGTTGATGAAGCAGGCCAGCAGGATGAGCAGCGCCGTGAGCACGGACAGCACGGCCAGGGCGCCGGCCAGGATCCGCACCGCGAGGCGGACCCGGATCACGCTCACACGGCGCCGGATCGGGGTCGTCACCCGTCGCTCCCGCCGGCGTCGGCCCGGATCGCGTGGTGCAGTGCCCGGAGGTCCCCGCGGTCCGTGGCCACCCGCACCACCCGCAGGCCTGCGGGCCCGGTCTCCGCGAGGAGCTCCTCCACCCCGGCGGCGTCCGTGTCGGTGAAGGGGACGCCGACACCCGCGCACAGCGCGCCGAGGTCCGCACCGTGCGGTGTGCCGAAGACGCGGTCGAAGTCGGTGGCCAGCCGCGGGTCCCCCTGCTCGAGCAGGGAGAAGATGCCGCCGCCGTCGTCGTCGGCGACCACGATCGTCAGATCGTGCGGCCGTTCCTCGGTGGGCGCCACACAGAGGGCCGTCAGGTCGTGGAGGAAGGTGAGATCCCCGAGCAGGGCCACCGTCCGGCCCGGCGCGGCCAGCGCGACCCCGATCGCCGTGGACACGGTCCCGTCGATGCCGGAGGCGCCCCGGTTGGCGTGCACGTGCACGTCGGGATCCATCGGCCCCACGTAGGACAGGTCGCGGATCGCGTTGGAGGCGCCCACCACGAGGTTGTCCCCGCCCCGCAGACCGCCGGCCACGGCGCGGGCGACGTGCAGGCCGGTGGGAAGCGCCGCGTCCGGCGTCCGGTCGAGGTGCCGGTCGACCGCCGCACGGGCTCGGTCGTCCGCCCGGGCGGTGTGCTCGTTCCAGGCGCGGTCCGAGCCCCAACCGGTGAGGACCGAGTCCGCCAGCTCGGCGGCGCTGCCGGTGGGGTTGGGCGAGTGCGGGCCGCCGTCGAGGACCACGAGGTCGACCCCCGGATCGGCCAGCAACGCGGTGACCTGGCGGTGCAGTGTGGGCCGGCCGTGGACCACCACCTGCTCGGGTCGCAGCGAGGACACCGCAAGCGGATGCACCGGATGTAGAGGCACCGGCGCCCCCGGCTCGGCGACCGTCGGGACGCCCACGAGGCCGGCCACGGGGCGGGCCCCCGCGCCGGCCACCACGAGGGTGCGGCGGGTGAGATCGAGGGCCACCGTCGAGCCGACCGGCGTCGCGTCCGTCTCGGCGGCCGCGCGGTTCACCCAGGGGCGTCCGCCGGGCCGTCCCTCGGGCATTCCGGCGGGCCCGGCGTCACGGGCGGCCGGGTCCTCGTCGCCGACCGCGGGCACCAGTGGCTCGCGGAAGGCGATGTCCACCTGGACCGGCCCGGGGTCGGTGTAGGCGGTGGCCGTGAGGACCGCTCGGCCGATCCCCGCACGCCAATGGTGGTGCTCGGCCTCGGCATCGGTCGCCACGCCCAGTTCGACCACCGCGCGGGCGTGCGGTCCGAACAGGCCCACCTGGTCGATGGTCTGATTGGCCCCCGTGCCGCGCAGCTCCGGCGGCCGGTTGGCGGTCAGGGCCATCACCGGCACGCCCGACTGCGCGGCCTCCACCATCGCCGGGTGGAGGTTGGCCACGGCGGTGCCGGAGGTGACGACGACGGGCACGGCCGAGCCCGAGCCCGCCGCCAGGCCCAGTGCCAGGTATCCCGCCCCGCGCTCATCGATGCGCACGTGGAGCCGGATCAGGCCCGCCCGCTCCGCGGCCGCGAGCGCCAGTGCCAGTGGGGCGCTGCGGGACCCGGGACACAGGACGGCGTCGCGCACGCCGTGGCGGACCAACTCGTCCACCAGGACGCGGGCCTGTGCGGTACTCGGGTTGCTCGCGCTCGGCGTGCTCGGGCTGGGGCTCATCAGGTCGATCCTAGTCGCGGGGCCCCGACGTCCCGGCCGCGCGCGCCAGCCGGCCGGACAGTTCAGCGATTCGCCCTCGCAACTCCGGCGGAGAGGCCACCTCGAACGGTGCCGGGAGGCGGGCCAGATACCAGGCCAGCACGTCGAGGTCGTCGGCCCCGGTCTCCAGTCGAGACAGCGCGCCATCGGGATGCCCGACGGGGTGCAGCGCGGTGACCGTTCCGTAGGTCGGCGGGAAGCACTCGGACACCTCGGCCGCCGGTGCCCGTACCAGGATGACGGCAGCGTGGCGGAACTGCCCGGAGGTGACGGAATGCTGCACGTGTGCCGCGGGGTCGGGGACGTCGGCGCGGGCCGTGAACCGCCATCCGGTCCGGTGCACCCCGCGGATCCGGTCGAGGCGGAAGGTGCGCCAGTCCTCACGGTCGAGGTCGAAGGACAGCAGGTACCAGCGGCGCCCCACCACGACGATCCGGTACGGCTCGACCCGGCGCTCGGTGTCACGGCCGGCGCGGTCCCGGTAGTCGAGCCGGACCCGTTCGCCCCCGCGCACCGCGTGGCCCAGTTCGATGAGCAGTTCCGGCTGGACGCGGGTGTCCGCGCCCGGGACGGCGACCGTCGACTCGACGACGGCCGCGACCCGCTCCCGGAGCCGGCCCGGCATGACCTGGTCGAGTTTGGTGAGCGCGTGCAGCGCGGGTTCGCCGATGCCCGCCACCGCGCCGCCGGCGGCCAGCCGCAGGGCGATCGCCACCGCCACCGCCTCGCGGTCGTCCAACAACAGGGGCGGCAACCGGCGTCCCGCGCCCAGCCGGTAGCCACCGCCGGCTCCCCGCTCGGATTCGACCGGATACCCCAGATCCCGCAGGCGGTCGACGTCGCGGCGGACCGACCGGATGGTCACCGCCAGCTCCTCGGCGAGTTCGGCGCCCGTCCACACGGCGCGCCGCTGGAGCAGGTCGAGCAGAGCGAGCACCCGCTGGGTGGTGGGCATCCTGTCCTCGTTCACGGGATCCAGTCTCGCAGCTGCAGAGGACAGAAACTGTCCGGAAGCGCTGCGAGACTGCGGGCCACGCCGCAGAACCGCTGCGAGCGGACCCGACCACCACCTCCAGGAGTAGCCATGCCGTTCTTCCCCGCCACCCACGCCACCGAGCACAAGAGTCTGATCGAGTGGGTCGACGCCGCGCTCGTCAACGCCCGCTCCACCGTCCACGGACTGACCATCGAGCACCTGCGTGCGCGCCCCGTCCCCACGAGCGAGCTCACGTTGGGCTGGCTCATGCTGCACATCGCCGACGTCGCCGAGCAGTGGCTGGGCCGGGCCGCCGCCGGCCCCGAGGGCGTCGGCACCGACGAGACGGTCCTCGAACGGTACGAGCGCGCCACCGCGTCACACGACATCGGAGCCCATGCCACCGTCGAGGACGTCCTGGAGGAATACGACCGCACGTGCGCGTCCGCCCTGGAGCTCCTCCGATCGGCAGATCTGGAGGCGACGGTCCCCGTCCCCACCGAGATGCCCTGGTTCCCGCCGGACCTGTCCGAGTTCACCGCCCGATGGGTGGTCCAGCACGTGCTCGCGGAGATCGAGCGCCACTCCGGCCACGCCGACCTGCTCCGCGAGGCGATCGACGGCCGCACCATGTACGACCTCATCGCCGAGGACCAGGGGATCGACATGTCGTACATCGGTGCCTGGTTCGCCGATCACCCCGAGATCCCGGCACCCGCGTGGTGAGGTCCGCGAGCCGGCCCGGCTACCCGTCCCACCCCGGGAACCGCGCGAACTGCTCCTCGATCATCCCGGCGACCGTCCCGGGTTCGGGCACCAGCACGGCGTCGGTCGCGATGCCACGGAGACCGTCCCGTTGTAGCTGTAGATGCAGATCCCGAGCGACTGGTCGCCGCTCATCGGCACCCAGCCCAGCATCCCCTCGACGGGCGAGCCGGCGAGCCGCACCGCCGAGGTCGGCCCGGGTCATCGAGGTGGCGACCTCGTGGATGAGCTCCTGCGGGTCGTCGATCCCGAGCGGCAGGCGCAGGAGGATCAGGGTGATGTGATTGCCCAACTCCGCAGCTGATTCGCCTGAGGCCGGTTCGTCCGCGGCCGGCGCCACCGACATGGGGACCATGAGGTTGATGTCGGCCACGGGCCGCTCACCGCTGGCCTCCAGGTACTCGGTGAGGGCGCGGGAGACCGCGGCGATCATCACCGTCGTGACCGTGGTGTCGTGGATCCTCGCCACCCGCTTGACGGACTGCAGGTCCAGACCCGAGATCCACGAGACCTTCTTGCGGGCGTGCGCGTGACCACTCCACGCCAGCTCCGGTGACCTGGGCTCCATGAGGAGGTTGAACACGGAGCGATAGGTGTTGGCGAGGGTGTTGTCCGGCGCGATGTGATCGGTGATCGAGTCGACGACCCGGGTGGGTATCCGTGTGACCCCGCCGCCCGGCGCGACGACGTCCCGGGGGAGTCTGGTGAGGGTCGACGGCAATCTAACCGCAGCGCCACCGAGACCGCGGGCGATCCCCAGCGAGTCGCGGGCCACCCCGGCACCCGCGCCCACGACGGCCCCCACCGGGCCCCCGGCGGCGGAGCGCGCGCGTCCCACCTTCGGGAGTGCGGCCGCGGACTCGTCGTGGTCGCACAGCGCGAGGATCAGCTGACTCAACCGCACCCCGTCGACCACTCCGTGCTGGACCCGGAACAGGACCAACGCCCCCTCGCCGTCACCCCCGTGACCGCGGTAGCCCTCGACGTATTCCACGCACCACAGGGGGCGACCGTGCGGCAGCGGGGCACTCATCCGCTCGGAGACGTAGGCCTCGGCCTCGGCCCGGCCACCCGGCTCCGGAAGCCGCGAGCGGTTCACATTGTCGGAGATGTCGAAATGCGGGTCGTCCTCCCAGAACCACCGTCGTCCCCGGCGTGCCGGCACCCGGCGGAACACCGGGTAGGGCTCGATCATGCGGTCCGAGATGGTCGCGGTCATCGAGTCCCAGTCGGGGATCTCGGCAAACCAGACGAGCGAGTTGATGTACATCAGGTTGTCGGGACGGTCCATGGTGAGCCACAACGTGTCCCGCAGCGGGATCCTGGTCCCGTTGGTCGCCGACATCTCCCCCGATCCCTCCGGTTCGCCCGCCCCCTGACCACCACAGGCCAACGGAGCGGTGACGACCGTCACACATCAACCTCCCCGGCGGGGGCAGACTGGGGCGATGCGCACCGTCCACAGCCCGGATGACCCACCCGCCAAGGGCATGTATCCCCTGCTCACCGCATCGATCGCGCCACGACCGATCGCGTGGGTGTCCACGCTCTCGGCGGCGGGCGTCCGCAACCTCGCCCCGTACTCCTTCTTCACCGTCGCCTGCGCGGACCCGCCGATACTGTCGGTCACCTCCATCGGCCACAAGGACACCTACGGCAACGTGCGGGACACCGGCGAGTTCGTGGTGAACATCGGGACCGAGTCGCTCATGGAGCAGATGAACGCCTCGTCGGCGCCCCTGGCGCCGGAGGTCGACGAGTTCGTGGCCACGGGGCTGACCCCGGAGGATTCCGATGTGGTGGCCGCGCCGCGGGTGGCGGAGGCGCCGGTCGCGTTCGAATGCGTCCGGCACGAAGTGATCGAGCTGGGCAGCAGCGCCATGGTGCTCGGACGCGTGGTGAGCGTGTCGATCGCGGACGAGGTGCTGGCCGACGACGGCCTCCCCGACTTCGGGTCACTGCTCCCGCCGTCGCGACTCGGTCGACACCAATGGGGGTACGCCCCGCGGACGCGGAGCATGACCCGGCCGCGCGCGTGACCGGTGACGGATCCGCGCTCCGGGGGGCTCAGAGCAGCTCCCAGCAGCGGCGAATCCGCTGGTGCCACCAGTCCCGCCGCCCGCCGCGAGCTCGCAGGCCGTCCAGCCGCGCCGGGTCCGGCGCCACCGCGGTCACGGGAAGGTGACCGTCGACCAGCGCGAATGCGCCCGGGTCGAGCACGTCCTCGATGAAGAACCCGCCGGTGCCCAGTCCGGCGGCCGGCACCTCGTCGTCGCCGCCCGGCAGCGCCGCCGCGGTGGCGACGCCGGCCGCGACGCCGACCGCCGAGTCCAGGGCGCTCGAGACCGTCACCGGCACTCCGACCTCCGCCGCCACCGCGAGCAGGCGGCGCGGGCCGCCGAGCGGCGCGACCTTGACCACCGCGCGGTCCGCCCCGCCCGCCCGGACCACGCGCAGCGGGTCCTCCGCGCGACGGATCGACTCATCGGCCGCCACGTCCACCAGCACCCCGTCCCGCTCGAGCCGGGCCCGCAACGCCACCAGTTCCTCGACCGTCGCGCACGGCTGCTCGACGTACTCGAGTCCCGGCCCGTCCAGCGGGACCGGGCCCGTCCCGGGGGCGCGGCTGGCGTCGGCAGCACGCACCGCCTGGTCGAGGACCCGGATCGCGTGCGCCGCCTCGGCGACCGCCCACCCGCCGTTGGCGTCCACACGGACCCTCGCCCCCGGGCGCGCCTGGAGAATGGCGGCGACACGGGCCACGTCGTCGACGAGCTCCTGCCCCTCCTCGGCGACTTTGACCTTGACCGTGGTGCAGCCCGGGAACCGCTCGAGGACGCCCGCCACCTCTCCGGCCGCGACCGCCGGGACCGTGGCGTTGACCGCGACGCGGCGGCGCCGGGGCGCCGGCGGGCCCCGCCACCCCATCTCGAGCGCGGACCGCAGCCAGTGGACCGCCTCCGGGTCCGGATACTCGGGGAAGGCCCCGAACTCCCCCCAGCCGGCCGGGCCCTCGACCAGCGCCACCTCGCGCTTGGTGACGCCCCGGAACCGCACGTGCATCGGCAACGCCACCACGTGCACCCGCCCGAGAAGATCGTCGATCGAGTCGGGGCCCGCAACGGATGTCATGGGTCCACGCTAACGTCAGACCCATGACTGAGCAGACCACCGCCGGCAACCCCTTCGACCCGTCGCAATGGCGGGAGGTGGAGGGCTTCCGACACGGGGAGGACCTGACGGACCTCACCTACCACCGGCACGTGGGTACGGGCCGGGCCGACGGGATCGTGCGCATCGCCTTCGACCGCCCCGACGTGCGCAACGCCTTCCGTCCGCACACCGTGGACGAGCTGTTCCGAGTGTTCGACCATGCCCGGCGCTCGCCCGACGTGGGCACCGTGCTGTTCACCGGCAACGGCCCCAGCAGCAAGGACGGCGGGTGGGCGTTCTGCTCGGGCGGCGATCAGCGCATCCGCGGACGTTCCGGCTACCAGTACTCCACCGAGCACGACTCGGATGTGGCCGGCGCGACCGCCGACAAGGTGGACGAGGCGCGGGTCAAGGCCGAGGGCGGGCGCCTGCACATCCTCGAGGTGCAGCGGCTCATCCGGACCATGCCCAAGGTGGTGATCTGCCTGGTGAGCGGCTGGGCGGCCGGCGGCGGGCACTCGCTGCACGTGGTGAGCGACCTGACCCTGGCCTCGCGCGAGCACGCCCGCTTCAAGCAGACCGACGCCGACGTGGGGTCGTTCGACGCCGGCTACGGCAGCGCCTACCTGGCCAAGCAGGTCGGCCAGAAGTTCGCGCGCGAGATCTTCTTCCTGGGGCAGGCGTACTCCGCCGAGGAGATGTTCCACATGGGCGCGGTCAACCGGGTGGTGGACCACGCCGAGCTCGAGACCACGGCGATCGAGTGGGCGCGGCAGATCAACGGCAAGTCGCCCACCGCGCAGCGGATGCTCAAGTTCGCGTTCAACCTCACCGACGACGGCCTGATGGGCCAGCAGGTCTTCGCCGGCGAGGCCACGCGCCTGGCCTACATGACCGACGAGGCGGTCGAGGGCCGGGACGCGTTCCTGGAGAAGCGCGCGCCCGAGTGGGACGACTTCCCGTATTACTACTGACACGCCGGTGACCACCGGAGCTCGGGCTTCGGCAATGGTCGTAGTGATCGCCGATGGTGCGGTACTGCTCTGCCTCAACAACCGGGACGAGTGGGAGCTGCGCGGTGGCTGGCCTGAACTGGGTGACCACTCCCTCGCGGATACAGTCACCCGAGAACTCAGGGAAGAAACGGGACTCACCGTCGTTCATGCGGACATCGATCTGATCGACTTCGAGCTGTTCTCGCCAGTGGCCGGAACGCTCGTGGCGCTCGTGTGCTACCGAGTGACGGTGTCTCCCGGCTCCATCGCTGAGCTACGTGGGAGCGACGAGCACGTCGAGCTCCGCTTCTTTTCCGCCGATGCGCTCCCACCACACCTGCCCGCGGTATATCGACGGTTCATCAACGCCGCGGTTCGGTAGGGTTCCACGGCAATGCCAACCGTCCGCGATCTGCATGTATTGACCGTCCCGCCCGGCCGGGAGGTCACACGGATCTTGCCGACACTGGCAGAGGCCATGGCCGACCGCGGCCCGGCCCTCCTGCCCGTGCCCGCCGACGATCCGGCGCGGACGCGCATCCTCGTCGAGGCGATGCGCCCGGAGTCGCCGATCGATCCCAGCGCCGCCCTCGTGGTGAGCACCTCCGGCTCGACCGGTACGCCCAAGGGGGCGATGCTCCCGGCCACGGCGCTGTCCGCGTCCGCCGCCGCCACCGACCTCGCCCTGGGCGGGCCGGGCCGATGGATCCTCACCCTCCCCGGCCACCACATCGCGGGGATCCAGGTGATGCTGCGCTCCCTGCGGGCCGGCCACGAGCCGGTGATCGTGGACGTCTCCCGCGGATTCGACCCCGCCGCCCTGCCCGCCGCCGTCGAGGCCTGCACCGACGGCGGGCTGCGCGGATACACGTCCCTCGTGCCGGGCCAGCTGGCCAAGGTCCTGGACGAGGGCCCGGCGGAGGCGGTGGCCGCCTTGGCCCGGCTCAACGCCGTCCTGCTCGGCGGCGCCGCCACCGCCCCGCAGCTCCTCGAGCGTGCCGCCGACGCCGGCATCCGCGTGGTGCGCACCTACGGGATGAGCGAGACTGCCGGGGGCTGCGTGTACGACGGTGTCCCGCTCGACGGGGTCACCGTGGAAGTCGACGACGACGAGGGCCGCGTCTGGCTCGCCGGCCCGCAGCTCGCGCTGGGGTACAGGAACGCCCCCGGGCACCGGGCCTTCGACCGCGAGGGCTGGTTCCGCACCGACGACGCCGGGCAGATCGACCGGGAGGGACGGCTCCGGATCCTGGGCCGGCTCGACGAGGCGTTGAGCGTCGGCGGGCTGACGCTCTTGCCGCAGGCCCTCGAGGATGCGCTCCGTCAGCACGCCGCGGTCGTCGACGTCGTCGTCGTCGGGCTCCCCGACCCCCGGCTGGGCACCACGCCGGTCGCGGCGGTGACCCTCCGGGCGCCGGCGTCGGCCGACGACCTGCGTGCGCACGTGACCGGGCTACTCGGCGAGCGTTCCGCGCCGTCGTCGGTGGCGGTGGTCGACGAGCTCCCCGTCCTCCCCGGGGGCAAGGTCGACAGGAGGGCGATCGCCGACCGGTTCGCTGGTGGAACAATCGGGGAATGACCCGCGAGAACGAGCCCCTCGACCCCCTCCCCTCCGACGAGCTGATCGGCGACGACGTGGTGCCCGCCGGCGCGACCGTCGCCGACTGGCTCGAGGGGGCGCGCCCCCGGACGTGGCCCAACGCCTTCGCCCCGGTCCTCGTGGGCTCGGCCGCCGCGGCACTGGCCGGCGGCTTCGTGTGGTGGAAGGCACTGCTCGCCCTGGTGGTGGCGTGGTCCTTCATCGTGGGCGTCAACTTTGCCAACGACTACTCCGACGGCGTCCGCGGCACCGACGACGACCGGGTGGGGCCGCAGCGTCTCGTGGGCTCGGGTCTCGCCCGGCCCGGAACGGTCAAGGGCGCCGCGTTCGGGTTCCTCGGTCTGGGTGGCCTCGCCGGTCTGGTCCTGAGCTGGTTCTCGGCGCCGTGGCTCATCGTGGTGGGACTGCTGTGCATCCTCGCGGCGTGGTTCTACACCGGCGGGTCCAGGCCGTACGGCTACCGGGGCCTCGGCGAGGTGGCGGTGTTCGTGTTCTTCGGTCTGGTCGCGGTGATCGGCACCCAGTTCACGCAGCTCGGCTCGGTGACCTGGTATGCGGTGGTCGCCGCCGTGGCGGTGGGGAGCTTCTCGTGCGCGGTAAACCTCACCAACAACCTGCGCGACATCCCCTCCGACGCGGAGACGGGCAAGATCACCCTGGCCGTGCGCCTCGGCGATTCCGGGACCCGCGGGCTGCACGCCGTGCTCGAACTCCTCGTTCCCCTGCTGGCGACCCTCGCCCTGATCCCCGCCACCCCGTGGGCGCTGCTGGGCCTGCTCGCCATGCCGGTGGCGTGGAAGGCCAACGCCCCCGTCCGCGCCCGCGCCACCGGCCACGGGCTCATCCCGGCGCTCGGCATGGCCGGGATGGCGATGCTGGCGTGGGCCGTCCTCGTCAGCGTCGGGTTCGTGCTCTCGTCCCTGTAGTCCCCGGCAGGACTCGTCTCCCCGGCAGGCCCCCGGCTCCGTCCCCGCGCCTGCGCGATGCCGCGACATGAGGCGACCCCGGCGCCCCTCCCGCGCTGTGGGAGGGACGCCGGGGTCGTCACGGAGTCACCGGCGCCCTCCGCGGACGCCGGGAGTTCTTCTGATCAGCCGCGGCCGTTGGCGACTTCGGGCCCGGGGGCCTTGGTGGTCGGGGCCGGGGAGCCGGCGGCGACCGTCGGTGCGACGGAGCCGCTGCTGCCGCTCGATCCGGGCAGCGACGGCAGCGGCGCGGTGGAGCCCGAGGTCGAGGATCCGGTGCTGAGCACGAGACTCAGTCCGGCCAGGCCGAGCAGCGCCGCGCCCGAGAGCGCGAGGCCGGGCGCGACCTCGCCGAGCGAGCCGGTCTCCGTGGTGGTGCTGGAGCCGGGCACGGTGATCTCTCCGCCGCCGGTGGTCTCGCCACCGCCCGTGGAGCCGGTCGTGAGCTCGCCTCCGGTCTCGATCTCCCCTTCCGTCTCGCCGCCGCCCAGGCTGCCCATGTCGAGCTCGCCCGTCGCGAGGCTGCCGAGCGGGCTGTCGGGGGTCTCGTTGCCGGTCTCGACGTCGCCGGTCGACCCGGTGGCCAGATCGGTGACGGATCCGGCGTCGCTGCCGAACGCGGCCGCGATCTCGGCGACCGCGCCGAGGATCGCGTCTGCGCCGGTGGAGCCGGTGGTGACCTGGCCCTCGGCCTGCGCCTCGCCGCCGAGGCTGCCCTCGCCGATCGTGGAGGAGCCGGCCGACTGCTCGACCGTGAACGGGACCGTGCTGGTCCCCTCCTGGCCGTCGACAGCGACAGTCAGATTGAACGAGTACTCGCCCGGCGCGATGCTGCCGGAGATGGTGCCCGCGTTGTCCCAGTTCAGCCCGCCGGGGAGATCGGCAACGTTGACGATCTCGGCGCCCTCGTCGAACTCCGAATCCACGTAGGCGGCGAGATCGAACGAGAACGAGACGAGGCCGGCCTCGGCGCCGGCCTCCCCGCTCGACTCGGCGAGGGAGGCGGTCCGGACGTCGCCGTCGACCGTGAGGGTGTCAGGGGCGGCGACGACGACTCCGCCGACGAGTGCGACCGCGGCAGCGGCTGCGACGGGGGCGACGAGGCGGCCCCGGGTGAACTTGCGGGGACGGGCGAGGCGAGCACGCATCGGCTGGGTTCCTTCCGAACAGAACGGATCGCTTACTCCCAGGGTTAGGGAGCTCCGGCGAAATCAATCGTCACTCTAACCACATGCGTCACAAGTGTCTAGTTTTTTCTCAATAGTCACTTACATCTCTTCAGTAACATAGGGGCGGGGGTATAACGTGCACGGTGCTGCGGAATGATGCCGATCATCGGAGCTGCTCATCGGGCCGCTGCAGCGCCTCGACCGCCGGGCCGCGCTGCCCTGGATCCGGGCCCGCGCCTGAGCCGGTCCCCTTCCGGACCCCACCGATCGACCGTGTTCCTGAACGCATCCGCCGAGTGGGAGTCGCCGGAAACGTGGTCGATTCTCACGTTTTGCGGTCGATCCACACAGGTCACGCACAGCGCGCGAGCCCCCCGCGCGGGCGGAGGCAGACCCGTGCGTCGCCGCGGCGCGTGCCGCGCTCCCCCGCCACGGAAACGGCCCGGCCCTCGCGGGGACAGCCGCGCCGAGAAGGCTGGTGCGTCGGCGCCGAGAAGCGTTGCGCCAGGGCGGGCGTCAGCGGCCGGCGGTGGACCCCTCGCCGGAGAGATCGGCGCCCGTGGGGACCGTGGTCGGCAGCGGGGCACC
>DHCFD07801__coassemble_1167_pt1 | contig 28828 bp, 26 predicted proteins | sample DHCFD07801__metabat2_high_PE_018 | metagenome-assembled genome bin DHCFD07801 | reverse complement strand
GCGGAGATCGTCTCCGGTGTCCGGTAGTTCACGGTGAGTTCGCAGTGGACCCAGCGGTTATCGACGTACCCGGACAGCGCCTCGTCCCACGAGTCGATCCCGGCGGGGCTCGAGGTCTGGGCGACGTCCCCGACGAGCGTCATCCAGCGGTTGGGGGAGCGGCGCATGAGCATCCGCCAGCCCATCGCGGACACTTCTTGCGCCTCGTCGACGATCACGTGCCCGTACGTCCAGGTGCGGTCGGCGCCGGCGCGGTCGGCGACGGTGAGGTCGGAGTCGGCACTGTGCCGCCGTGCGAGCGCTTCGGCGTCGACCACGTCGTAGGCCATGAGGACCTCCGGATCGAGGTCGTCCTCGATGTCCTGGACCGCCGAGCCGGTGAGGATCTCCAGGGCCTCCTCCGCCTGTCGGAGCTGTTCGGCCCACGCGCGGTCGGCCTCGCTGCTGTCGGCCTCGGGATCCTCGCCCAGGAGTTCCGCGAGCTCGTCCAGGAGTGGGACGTCCGCGACGGAGAAGGCCTCGCCGTCCTCGCGGTGGAGGGCGTCCTGGTCCCCGGCGACGTAGTCGCCCGCCGCCTGCGCGATCCTCTCGCGGCTCGAGAGCAGGTCGGCGAGGACCTCGTCGGGCCGGAGCGTCGGCCACCACTCGTCGATCGCGTCGATCACTTCGGGAGCGGACTCGACCTCGGCCCGCAGCGCGACCCTGTCGTGCTCGTCGAGCAGCGGCTTGGCGGGATCGCCGAGGTCCCCCAGCCCGTCGCCCTGCGGGGACCACGCCTCGGTCTCCGCGTCGCCGACGGGGTCGGTGAGCGCTGCCACGTACTGCTCTGTCAGCGCGTCCACGAGTCGCGACGCGAATACCCCGCGGACCGCGTTGTGCGGACGACGTGACATCCGGGCGCGCCCCCGCGCCGCCCGGACCATCGCGGGGGTGACGACGAGTTCGTGCCCGTCCACCAGGACCGTGACGTCCGAGCCGGGCGCCAGCTGGCGGGCGCGCACGGCGGACTTGAGGATGCCGACCATCTCGGCGGAGCCCTTGACCTCCTGACCGCGCAGGGACTCGTGGCCGGTGGCGCGGACACCGGGGTACAGGTCGCCGAGGGTCCGGAGCACGACCCCCGACTCGCCGAGGGAGGGCAGCACCCGGGCGATGTAGTCGAGGAACCGTGCGTTGGGGCCGACGATGAGGACACCGCTGCGGTCGAGTTGGCGACGATGCGTGTAGAGCAGATAGGCGGCGCGGTGCAACGCCACGGCGGTCTTGCCCGTACCCGGCCCGCCCTGGACCACGAGCACACCGACGTGGGGGTTGCGGATGATCTCGTCCTGCTCGCGCTGGATGGTGGCGACGATGTCGGTCATGTGCGAGGAGCGGGCGCTGTCGAGCGCCTCGAGGAGAGCGGATTCGCCCACGACGTCCTCGTGCCCCGACGGCAGGTTCCCGTCCGCGGGGGCGGAGAGGTACTCGTCGTGGACCCCGATGACCCGGCGGCCCACGGTGCGCAGGTGCCGCCGGCGGTGTGTGCCCTCGGGGCGGGCCGTCGTGGCCAGGTAGAAGGGGCGGCTGTGCTCGGCGCGCCAGTCCAGCAGGAGCGGGGTGACCTCCTCGTCGTCGTCCCTCAGTCCCACGCGGCCGATGTGCCGGACCTCGCCGTCCTCCATGTCCAACCGGCCGAAGTACAGGCCCAGGTTGGCGGCGTTGTACGCCGCGAGCTCGCCGGAGTACAACCGCGCGAACGACTCCCGCTCGGACCGCGCCTGGGGGGTGCCCCCGGAGCCGCGGAGGACATGGTCGAGCCGGGTCCGGGTCTCGGCCCGCAGGGTCTCGAGGCGGTCGAGGAGCCGGCCGAGGTAGCGCTGTTCCTCGACGACGTCGTCGTTCGTCACGGGTGCTCCTCTCGGGGTGTGCCGGGGCCGGCGGGCAGGATGTCCAGGCTACCGGGTGTCGGAGACGATTCCCCTGTGACGCAGAAGACCCCGCCCTGCCCGGGCGGGGTCCTCGGTCCTGACGGCGCGTACCGGTCAGGGGCGGATGGTCTCGGCCACCTTCCGGCGGGCCTTGTCGGTGCGCTTCTTCGCACGACGCCCCGCCTTGTCCGTGGCCTTGCGGAGGTCGCGGCCGTCCACGTCCGCGGCCCGGGACGCGGCCACGTCGCGGGCGTGCTCGGCCCGGGCGCGGGCGAGCCCCCGCGCCTGGTCGGCCTGCTCGGCGGCGGCGTGTGCCGCCGAGCCCACCCGCTCGCGTGCCTCGGCGGCCAGCGGTGCCGCCTGCTCGCGTGCCTCCGCCGCCAGGGGCGCGGCCTGCTCCCGGGCTGCCGCGGCCCGGTCCCGGAGGCGGGCTGCCACCACGGGGGCCTGCGACCGGACGGCACCGACGAGACCGGACGCGCGGTCCCGGACCTGGTCCGCCACCTCGGGGGCCTTCTCGCGGACGGACTCCGCGAGCTCCGGCGCCCGGTCGCGCACCGTGTCGGCGACCTCGGGGGCCTTGTCCCGGACCGTGTCCGCGACGCCGCGGGCCTGATCCGCCGCGGAATGGGCGGCTCCGGCGATCGCGCCACCCGCGGCGGCGGTCTCGGCCTTCGCGCCGGGGAGCCGGGCGGACACCTTGTCCGACGTCTTGCGGGCGCGCCACGCCAGCCCGGGCCGGCCCGCAGTGTCGGCGGACGCCAGCAGGAGCGCGCCGAGCAGAGCCACGTCGGTGGCGAGGCCGGTGGTCTTGCGGCTCCTGGCGTTCGGGTCCGACTCGTTCCAGAACGCGTTGCGGCTGACCGTGGAGGGCACGTGCGCCGCGGTCAGTGCGACAGCGGACACCCGTGGGGCCTTGCCGAGCGCGAAGGTGACGCCGGCACCGATCTTGACCCCGGCGAGGACCTTGACCAGGGTCTCGGTGTCCTTGGTCACCGGCGGGACCGAGGTGGAGACCCGCTCGTTGACGGCCTGTTCACCCTTCTCCACGAGGGGGGTGGCCTTGTCGACCAGCGGCGCCGCGGTCTCCACGTGGGCCTGCGGATTCCGCAGGGTCTCCACGCCGTCGATGACGAAGACGGTGGCGAGCATGGGTCGTGCGAGTCGTCGGATCATCGTTCCTCCTGGGTGATGGAATACGTGGTCGAACTTACTGGTCCGGCGGATGATGTGCCTCCGGTTCCGGCCGGCGCGGCCCCGGGTCGGCCCGGTCACCAGCCCCGGTCGCGCCATTCACGCAGGTGTGGGCGCTCGGCCCCGAGCGTGGTGTCGTCGCCGTGACCGGGGTGGACGACGACGTCGTCGTCCAGTCGCGCGAAGACCCTGTTCTCGAGATCGTCCATCAGGGAGGCGAAGTCCTCCGGGGTGCCGGTCTTGCCGGGGCCCCCGGGGAACAGCGAGTCACCCGGGAAGAGGTGGGTGCCCTCATCGGTGCGCAGCACCAGACCGACGCCGTCGGGGGTGTGCCCCCGGAGCCCGACCACCTCGAGCCGGAGATCCCCGACGGCCACCTCGTCACCGTGGGAGACGGTCCGGTCCGTGGGGACGTGGATCTCGGCGGCGTCCCTCTCGGGGGCGATCGTCGTGAGGCCGAGGGCGTCGACGGTCTCGGCCAGGCCGATCCAGTGGTCGGCGTGCAGGTGCGTGGTGAGCACCTCGGCGACACCCGGAGCGTGCGTGCGCAGGTGCTCCACCAGCTGGGGGGCGTCGTTTGCCGCGTCGACGAGCAGGGCGTCCCCGGTGGCGGTCGACTCGATGACGTAGACGTTGTTGTCCATCTCGCCCGCGGAGATCTTGGACACGCGAGCCGGCCCCACGGTCCAGCGCTCGCCGTGGAGACGACCGCCGAGGCGGCCGGTATAGCCCTCCGTCAGGATGACGCTCTCGGGTACTTCCTCAGTGACGTTCGACATATCCGCAGGCTACCGACGTGGGGCGATCTCGGTGGCGACCGAGCGTGTCGGAGGTCGTTGGTACCTTCGTCTCCGGGAACGGCGACCGTCGCACGCGCTCCGCGACATGGCGGTGACCTCCACCCGGAAGGAGAACCTCATGGTTGACCGCCTGATCGTCCGCGGTGCGCGCGAGCACAACCTCAAGGGCGTGGACATCGACGTGCCCCGGGAGGCACTCATCGTGTTCACGGGGCTGTCGGGTTCGGGCAAGTCCTCGCTCGCGTTCGACACGATCTTCGCCGAGGGGCAGCGCCGTTATGTCGAGTCGCTCTCCGCGTACGCCCGGATGTTCCTCGGGCAGATGGACAAGCCCGACGTCGACTTCATCGAGGGGCTCTCCCCGGCGGTGTCGATCGACCAGAAGTCGACCAACCGCAACCCCCGGTCGACCGTCGGCACCATCACCGAGGTCTACGACTATCTCCGGCTGCTCTACGCGCGAGCCGGAGTGCCGCACTGCCCGACCTGTGGGGAGGTGGTCTCGCGTCAGACCCCGCAGCAGATCGTCGACCAGATCCTCGAGGGGGAGGAGGGCGCCCGGTTCCAGGTCCTCGCCCCGGTCGTCCGCACCCGCAAGGGCGAGTTCGTCGATCTGTTCGCGCAGCTCGCGGCCGACGGCTACAGCCGCGTCCGGGTGGACGGACAGCAGTACATGCTCACGGAGCCACCCACGCTCAAGAAGCAGGAGAAGCACGACATCGAGGTGGTGGTGGACCGACTGGCGGCCAAGCCGTCGTCCCGTCAGCGACTGACGGACTCGGTGGAGACCGCCCTGGGGTTGGCGGACGGCGTGATCGTGATCGATTACGTCGACGTCGAGGAGTCGGACCCGGGGCGGCGGCGCCGGTTCTCCGAGCACATGGCGTGCCCCAACGGGCACCCGATCGCGTTGGACGACATGGAACCCCGCGCCTTCTCCTTCAACTCGCCGTACGGCGCGTGCCCGGTGTGCGACGGCCTCGGTTCGCATCTCGAGGTGGACCCCGACCTCGTGGTCCCGGACCCCGAGAGGTCGCTGGCCGACGGTGCGATCGCGCCGTGGTCAGGTGGGCAGAGCGCGGACTACTTCCAGCAGCTGCTCAGCGGCCTCGCCGCCGACATGGAGTTCGACCTGCGGACCCCGTGGCAGGATCTGCCCGCCAAGGTCCGCAAGGCGGTCCTCGGCGGAGCGGCCACCAAGGTCCGGGTGCGCTACCGCAACAGATTCGGGCGGGTCCGCACGTACGATGCGCGGTTCGAGGGCGTCATGGCGTTCCTCAAGCGGCGCCTCGACCAGACCGAGTCGGAGTCGCAGAAGGAGCGCTACCAGGGCTATATGCGGGAGGTGCCCTGCCCTTCCTGTGGTGGCACCCGGCTGAAGCCGGAGATCCTCGCCGTGACCATGCCGGGTCCCGGCGGCCTCGAACGGTCGATCGCGGACATCAGTCGCATGTCGGTCGTGGACTGCGCCCGGTTCCTCGACGGCCTGGTGCTCGACGAACGGCAGGCGATGATCGCCGGGCGCGTCCTCAAGGAGATCCAGGCGCGCATGGGCTTCCTGTTGGACGTGGGGCTCGACTACCTCTCCCTGGACCGCGTGGCCGGGAGCCTGTCCGGCGGCGAGGCCCAGCGCATCCGTCTGGCCACCCAGATCGGCTCCGGGCTCGCCGGAGTCCTCTACGTCCTCGACGAGCCGTCGATCGGCCTGCACCAGCGTGACAACCGGCGCCTCATCGACACGCTCGTGCGGCTTCGGGACCTCGGCAACACCCTCATCGTGGTCGAACACGACGAGGACACCATCCGCTCCGCGGACTGGATCGTCGACATCGGGCCGCTGGCCGGCGAACACGGCGGGCGCGTGGTGCACTCGGGCGATTACGCGGGGCTCCTGGACAGCCCCGAGTCGCTCACGGGGGACTACCTGGCCGGCCGCCGGTCGATCGCCGTGCCGGAGAGGCGACGGGAGGTGGACCCCGACAAACAGCTCCGCGTCCGGGGGGCCCGCGAGAACAACCTGAGGAACGTCGACGTGGTGTTCCCCGGCGGCGTGCTCTGCGCGGTCACCGGGGTCTCCGGGTCCGGCAAGTCGACCCTGGTCAACAACATCCTCGCGACCGCGCTGGCCAACCAGCTCAACCGGGCACGGCAGGTCCCGGGCCGGCACTCGCGGATCGACGGGGTCGACTCGTTCGACAAGCTGGTCCAGGTGGACCAGTCGCCGATCGGCCGGACGCCTCGATCCAACCCCGCCACGTACACCGGGGTGTTCGACAAGATCCGGACACTGTTCGCCGCCACCACCGAGGCGAAGGTCCGCGGGTACAAGGCCGGCCGGTTCTCGTTCAACGTCAAGGGCGGGCGCTGCGAAGCGTGCCACGGCGACGGCACGCTCAAGATCGAGATGAACTTCCTGCCCGACGTGTACGTGCCGTGCGAGGTGTGCGAGGGGGCCCGCTACAACCGCGAGACGCTCGAGGTGCACTACAAGGGCAAGACGATCGCCGAGGTGCTCGACATGCCCATCGAGGAGGCGTGTGAGTTCTTCGAGCCCATCACCTCGATCCACCGGTATCTCAAGACGCTCACCCAGGTCGGGCTCGGTTACGTGCGACTGGGTCAGCCGGCGCCCACCCTCTCCGGCGGCGAGGCGCAGCGCGTCAAGCTGGCGGCCGAGCTGCAGAAGCGTTCGAGCGGGAAGACCGTCTACATCCTCGACGAGCCCACGACGGGCCTGCATTTCGAGGACATCACCAAGCTCCTCATGGTGGTCCAGGGCCTGGTGGACAAGGGCAACACGGTGATCGTGATCGAGCACAACCTCGACGTGATCAAGAGCGCGGACTGGGTGATCGACATGGGCCCGGAGGGCGGCGCCGGCGGCGGACTCGTCGTGGCCGAGGGCACCCCGGAGCAGGTCGCCACCGTGCCCGAGAGCCACACGGGGCGGTTCCTCGCGGACCTCTTCCCGCCGACCGGGGCGTCGGAGGAGAAGAAGTCGGACGCCCCGGCCGCCACGGGGCGGGGAGCGAAGTCCGGCGGGAAGAAGGCCCCGGCGGGCGCGTCACCCGGGTCGAAGAACGCCTCGACGACGGCGGCCAAGGCTGCGCGGAAGGCCCGGGCTCTGCGCTGAGCGAGCGGGGCCGGTCAATACACCGGCCCGGTGAACTTCTCGCCGGGGCCGTGTCCGGGCTCGTCGGGGTAGGCGCTGCTCTCCCGGAACGCCCGCTGGAGCCCCTGCAGGCCGTCACGCACGACGCCCGCCTGCGGGCCGAGGTACTCGGCGGAGCCGGAGACGAGGCCGGCGAGGGCGGTGATCAGCTTGCGGGACTCGTCGAGATCCAGGTTCGGACTCGAGGTCGGCTCGTCATCGGACAGGCCGAGCTTCTCCGCAGCAGCGCTCATGAGCACGACGATGGACCTGGAGATGATCTCCTGGGCGGAGACGTCGGCGAGGTTGAGGATCTCGACTTCGCGGGCGTCGAGATGCTCCTCACCGGTCATCCCGGCTGTGGTCTCGTCGGCCGGGTCGTCGGACGCGGGCTGGTCGGTGGTCATGCCGTCAACTGTCCCACGGAACCCGCCGGCCCCGCGCCGGAGGTGTGGTTTGGGGGTCCCCGCCATTCCTGGTAGGCTGCTCATCGACTGTGGGAACCCGTCAGGACATGGGTTCCGAAGTCCAAGAGGAGCCCGATCTCCCACCATCCGACGCCGACGGGGATTCACACCGGGGTAGTTTGATGGTCACCACCTTCGATGAGGTTGCCTTCGACGTGAGTCGTAGGTGACGCCGTCGACGGGTGAGGAGTGAAAGGCCCCGGGTGCACGCACCACGGGGCCTTCTCGGTTTCCGCCGGAGTGGCCGGCGGTTGCCGAGGGGACCCTCGAGGATGGATGCGCGACCGCGCTGACGGTCGCGACAGAGCATCGAATCTACCGAGGAGGGCCCATCAGCGCCGAAGCACGTATCAACGAACGAATCCGTGTCCCCGAAGTCCGACTCGTCGGCCCCGGGGGCGAGCAGGTCGGGATCGTTCGCGTCGAGGATGCTCTTCGACTGGCCCTGGAGGCCGACCTGGACCTGGTCGAGGTCGCGCCGAACGCGCGCCCGCCGGTCGCCAAGATCATGGACTACGGCAAGTTCAAGTACGAGCAGGCGCAGAAAGAGCGCGAGTCCCGGAAGAACCAGCAGCAGACCGTGGTCAAGGAGCAGAAGCTCCGGCCCAAGATCGACACGCATGACTACGAGACCAAGAAGGGGAACGTCGTCCGTTTCCTGGAGAAGGGCTCCAAGGTCAAGGTGACGATCATGTTCCGTGGCCGTGAGCAGTCGCGGCCCGAGCTCGGGTTCCGGCTCCTCCAGCGACTGGCGGACGACATCACCGAGTCCGGGTACGTCGAGACCGGCGCCAAGCAGGACGGCCGCAACATGACCATGGTCGTGGCGCCCCACCGTGGCGCCAAGACCCGCGCGAAGGCGCAGGGCTCCAAGGTCACGGACCAGAACACCGGATAGTCCGCCCGGCGGACACCGACAGACCACCGGACGCACCGCGTCCGCTCACCCGAGGCCCCACCGGGTCATTCGGGAAGAACCATGTGAGGAAGAGGCGATCATGCCGAAGATGAAGACCCACAAGGGCACCGCCAAGCGTTTCCGGAAGACCGGGACCGGCAAGCTGGTGCGCCAGCAGGCCAACCGCCGCCACATCATGGAGAAGAAGCCCAGCAAGCGCACCCGCCGGCTCGACGGTCGTACGGACGTGGCCGAGGCCGACGTCCCCCGCGTCAAGCGGCTCCTCGGGCTCTGAGCCCGCTCCACCCCAGAACTTCCGGTCACCGAGAGGTGGCCACCACGACAAGTGAGGATTGACCAGTGGCACGCGTGAAGAGAGCCGTCAACGCACAGAAGAAGCGTCGGGTCGTACTTGAGTCCACCCAGGGCTACCGCGGGCAGCGCTCGCGCCTGTACCGCAAGGCCAAGGAGCAGATGCTCCACTCGATGACCTACAGCTACCGCGACCGTCGCCAGCGCAAGGGCGACTTCCGGAAGCTGTGGATCACCCGCATCAACGCGGCCGCCCGGGCCAACGACATGACCTACAACCGGTTTGTCCAGGGCCTCAAGCTCGCCGGCGTCGAGGTGGACCGCAAGGTCCTGGCCGACCTGGCCGTGAACGACCCGGCTGCCTTCACGGCGCTGGTCGAGGTCGCACGCAAGGCGCTCCCGAGCGACATCAACGCTCCCGCTGCCTGACATCCCGGCGCATTGACGCAGGATTCCCGGCCCGGGCAGGGCACAGGACGACCCGCGGATCCGTTCACCGAGCGGACACCGCGGGTCGTTTCTGCATCCAAGCTCCATCGCGCGGCCGCCCGCCGCCGGACCGGCCGATTCCTGGCCGAGGGCACCAACTCGGTCGAGGCGGCAGTCGAGACCGGTGCCGCGGTGGAGCTGTTCTGTACCGGCGGCGCGGTCGAGCGGTTCCCTGGCCTCGTCCACACCGCCGAGAGTGCGGGCGTCCGCGTCTCGCCGGTCACCGACCGCGCCGCGAGGGCGCTGGCGGACACCGTCACCCCCACCGGCATCGTGGCGCTGTGCCGATCGGTGGTGCACGACGCCGCGGACGCCGACGACCCGCGGGCCCGTGGCGGGGCGCCGCAGGTGGTCGCGATAGGCCAGGGCCTGGCGGAACCGGGCAACGTGGGCACCCTGATCCGGGTCGCGGATGCACTCGGCGCAGACGCCGTGTGGCTCACCGAGGGGACGGTCGATCCGGAGAACCCCAAAGCCGTCCGCGCCTCGGCGGGCAGCCTCTTCCACATGCCGGTGGTGCGGGGTATCCCCGAATCGGAACTCGTGCGGCGCGCGCGGGCGAACGGGTTGACCGTGGCGGTGGCCACCGGTGACGGGGAGGTCGACGTCGAGCGGGCCGACGAGATGCTGAGCCGGCCCACGGCCTGGGTCTTCGGTAACGAGGCCCACGGGGTCCCGCCCGCGCTGGCAGAGGCCGCCGACGCCCGGGTGCGGATCCCGATCCGGGGCCGGGCCGAGAGCCTCAACATCGTCACCGCGGCCTCGATCTGCCTCCACACGAGCGCGCGTCTGCGGGCGCGGCACCCGTGAGCGCGCGCCGCCCGGCGCCGCACGTCGGCGGCGCCCCGCTCACGCCGGGACCGGTGGTGGCGGGGACGGGTGCGGTTCGACACACGCGGCGGACAGGATGACCGGGAGGTAGCTGTGCAGCGTGCCCGGGCTCGCGGAGGCGGACCCGGGGAGCGCCGCCAGCACCCCGACGGCCTCGACCGGGCGGGCGAGGAGCCCCCAGCTCAGCGCGGCGACGGGATCGTCGGCGTTGACGGCCGACTCCACGCACGGGGCGGTGGGTGCGCCGGGGGCGTCACCCGGGCGGCCCTGCCAGAGCCGCGCGTCCACGTGGCGGGTCAGAGAGTCGTCCTCCAGGGCCCGCTGGCCGGCGAGGGCGCCGAGGCTCTGGCCGTGGACCACCAGGAACGGCCGGTCGGACGGAGCCATCGCGTCGAGTCGGTCCGACACCTCGGCGATCAGCGCCCGCGCGGACTCCGTCGCCAGCGTCGGACGCAGGAGATACACGGCGGCGGACGGGGCGGCTGAGTAGCGCAGCGAGATCGTCGCGACGTCGCCGTCGGCCCAGTGTTCCGTTGCCCGCACCTGCGCGGGATCCACCCACCCGGAGCCCGTGGGCAGCGCCACGACAAGGGTGCCACGGTCGAAGCCGCCGGCGGCGGTGAGCTCGTCCACGGTGCGCTCGGCCGCCGGCCCCGCGTTCAGCCCGGGGTGGTCGCCGTAGACACGGACTGCTCCCGACTGCGACTGCTCGGTCAGGACCAGCTGTGGTTCCTGGGCCCAGGGCCCGGAATCGAGTGACCACCACAGGGCGGCGGAGAGCGCGGGGGCGGCCGCCGCGAGGCAGATCAACAGAAGCGATATCCGGGCCAGCCCCCGGATCACCACGGGAGCCGCTCCACGACGGGAGCGCCGTGTCCCTGGCGCACCGTGTTGACGTGGACGGCGACGTGGGCGACGTCCGCGGTCGCATGACAGGACGGCGAATCGCCGCACGCGGCGTGCATCTGCTGCGCGAGCAGGGCGTCGAGGTCGCCCCGCAGGCCCGGGGGGATCGCCGAGCCCCCTGCGCCCGCCACTCGGAGCAGGTCGTAGCCCAGGTCGTGGACTCGGCAGGCCGGCTCGAATTCCGCGGGGAGAGAGACCGGGGACGAGCAGTCGCCGTCGCCGTTGGCGGCCAGACCGAGGGCACGGCCGGGGGAGTAACCGAGGGCGCTGACGACGTCATCCGGCACGATCGCCACCCCGGGGTCGCCGTCGGCGAGAGCCCGGGCGGCGGTCAGCGCCGCGGCGGCGGTGCCGCTGTCGACGGTCACCGCGCCGGGCGCCGTGACCGTATCGTCGGGGACGGCGGTGGTGAGTGCGTCGGAGAGGGACGGCGACGCGGCAGCGGCGGCGACGCCGGCGAGAGCGATGACGGCCAGGGCGAGGACGGTGAGAGCTGCCGTGAGCAGGACGGCACCGGGCTGCTCGCGCCCCGGACGTCGCGGAGGGCGGAGATGGAGACGATGGCTGTTCGACATGCGGCAGAACCTAGGGACGGCGGGCCGCCGCGGGGATCCCCCCGCGCAGTGATCCGCTGCTCACCCGGAGGGGCTACCCCGGTGGCGGCATGGGCATCTCACTCTCACGGGGGATCCCCCGGACGGTACAGGCGCATACCGTCAGGGCCATGAGACCCGCCACCACCACGTCGACCCGGACGGCGACGACCCTCGGCGACCGGGCCCGCACGACGCTCCGACATCACTGGCGGGACATCGTCGCGGTCGCCGTCGCGCTCGTGTTCTTCTCTGTCGCCTGGCCGACGTTCTTCGTCACCCACGACCTGTGGGTGGTGCTCGTCCCGCTGCTCGCCGCGCTGGGATCGCTCCCGGTGGCGGTGACGCGACATCTCCCGTTCGCCACCTGGGTGTGCGTGACGGCGGCCTGCGCGATAGCGGTCCCGTTGCGCACCGATCCCGATCTCGCGCTGGGCTGGCCGGTGGTCTTCCACCTCGCGTTGGCCATCTGCCTGGCGTCGGTGATCCTGACGGAGCGGGCCGGCCGCGTCGTCCTCGCGGTGGCGGGGAGCACGGCGCTCATGGCCTTCAACCCCGGGCTAGACGTCAGTGTCGGCTGGATGATCGGAGCGCTCGTGTTCAGCGCCGTCCTCCTGCTGGTCCGGTGGCTCGTGGCCTCCCGCCGGCAACTGCGTACCTCGCACGTGGAATTGGCCCGGGAATCCGAACGCTCCTCCGAGCAGGCCGATCTGCGGGTGCTCGCCGAGGAGCGCAACCGCCTGGCCCGCGACCTGCACGACGTGGTCGCACACCAGATGTCGATGATCGTGGTGCAGTCCCAGTCCGCCCCGTACCGGCTCCGGGGCGTCACCCCCGCCGTCCACGCGGAGTTCGATTCGCTCGCCGGGACCGCCCGCGAAGCGCTCGACGAGGTCCGCGGTCTCCTCGGCGTGCTGCGGGTGGACGAGGACACGCCGTCCGTCGACCCGGTCGGCGCGGACCAGATCGAACCGACCCTGCAGCGCGCCCGGCAGGCGGGGGTCGACATCACGTGGCAGATCACCGGCGACCTCGACCGGATCGACGAGACGGCCGGTGTGGTCCTGCACCGGGTGTTGCAGGAATCCCTCGCCAACGCCTCCCGTCACGCGCCGGGTGGCCTCGTCGTCGTCACCCTCGACGCCGCGCCCTCCGACGACGACGGCCCCCCGTCGGTCGCCCTCGAGGTGGACAGTGGCCCGGCCGCACCCGACGCGCTCATCGCGCCGGGCGTCGGCGGGGGCAGCGGGATCCCCGGGATGTCGGCCCGGGTCCGTGCGGTGGGCGGGACGTTCTCCGCGGTCCCGGCTGCGGACGGGGGCTTCACGGTCTCGGCGACGGTCCCGGTGCGGGGAGTGACGCGGCCCCGGTCGCGACTAGGCTGACCGCCGTGTCCCTCAGGGTGTTGATCGTCGACGACCAGGCGATGGTGCGGCAGGGGTTCTCCGCCCTGCTCGACGCCCAACCCGACATCACCGTGATCGGCGACGCCGCGGACGGCGCGGAGGCGGTGGCCAGGGTCGACGCGCTGCGCCCCGACGTGGTGTTCATGGACGTGCGCATGCCCGGGATGGACGGGCTCGAGGCCGCGCGCCGCATCCTCGGATCCGGCCTCGATCCGGCGCCGCGCATCATCATGCTCACCACGTTCGACCTCGACGACTACGTGTACGAGGCGCTGCGCATCGGCTGCTCCGGCTTCCTGCTCAAGGACGCGCCCGCCGAAGAACTGTTCCGCGCGGTGCGACTGGCGGTGACGGGGGAGGCGCTGCTGGCGCCGTCGGTCACCCGGAGGCTGATCGAGGAGACGGTGAGCCGGTCCAAGCGACCGCGCCGCGATCCCGGTGCGTTGGCCACGCTCACGCCTCGCGAACTCGAGACCGTCGAGCAGGTCGCCACGGGCCGGTCCAACGCCGAGATCGCGACCGCGTTGTTCATCTCCGAGGAGACGGTCAAGACGCACGTACGCAGGGTGCTGCAGAAGCTCGCGCTCCGCGATCGTGCGCAGGTCGTGGTGTACGCGTACGAGAACGGCGTGGTCTGAGCGACGGTCGACGGGAGCCCGTGGGGGGATCGACTAGTCTGTACCGGGACGTCGGGACGCCTCGCCGGAGGTCGCGGCGACGAGCGAGGACAGTGAGGATGCAGCACAGGTGAGCGAAGACAGAAGCGACACGGTCGACGTACGGATCGACGAGGAGTCGCTGGCGGGTCATGCCGCGGACGCCGAGCGCGCGTTCGCCGCGGCGGCCGATCTCGAGGCCCTCGCCGCGGCGAAGACCGCCCACCTGGGGGACCGCAGCCCCATCGCCCTGGGGCGCCGGACCCTCGGTTCGCTGCCCAAGGAGCAGAAGGCCTCCGCGGGAAAGGCCGTCAACATGGCTCGCGGGCGCGTGCAGAAGGCGTATGACGCCCGCCTCGCGGAGCTCCAGGCGGAGCGGGACGCGGCGGTCCTCGAAGCGGAGACCCTCGACCTGACGGTCCCGTCCGGCCGTGCTCCGGTGGGGGCGCAGCACCCCATCACCATCATCACCGAGCAGGTCGCGGACGTGTTCGTGGGCATGGGCTGGGAGATCACCGAGGGGCCGGAGGTCGAGGCCGAGCACTACAACTTCGATGCGCTCAACTTCCTGCCCGACCATCCCGCGCGCACATTGCAGGACACGTTCCACGTGGCGCCGGAGGGCAGCCGGCAGGTCCTGCGCACGCACACCTCCCCGGTGCAGATCCGGACGATGCTCGACCGCGAGCCCCCGATCTACGTGGCCTGCCCCGGTCGGACGTTCCGCACCGACGAGCTCGACGCCACGCACACACCCGTGTTCCACCAGGTCGAGGGGCTGGCGATCGACGAGGGGCTGACCATGGCGCACCTGCGGGGCGCCCTCGATGCGTTCGCCCGCGCGCTCTTCGGCCCGGAGACGCGGACCCGGATGCGGCCCAACTACTTCCCGTTCACCGAGCCGTCGGCCGAGGTCGACGTGTGGTTCCCCCGCAAGAAGGGCGGCGCCGGCTGGGTCGAGTGGGGCGGCTGCGGGATGGTCCACCCGAACGTGCTGACCGCCTGCGGGATCGACCCCGAGGTCTACTCGGGCTTCGCCTTCGGCATGGGGCTGGAACGGACCCTGCAGTTCCGCAACGGCCTGTCCGACATGCGCGACATGGTCGAGGGGGATGTGCGCTTCTCACTGCCCTTCGGCATCCGTTCCTGACTACCCCCGGGCCATTTCCCACACGAGACGACTAAGGACCCCACAGTGCGAGTTGCCCAGTCCTGGCTGACCGAGATCCTGCAGCGGGCGAACGACGACTGGTCGGTGACCCCGGCCGAGCTCGACGCGGGCTTCGTGCGCGTGGGCCTGGAGGTCGAGGGCCGGCCGGAGACCCTCCCGGAGATCACCGGTCCGCTGACCATCGGCCGCGTCAGCAGCATCGAGGAGCTGGAGGGATTCAAGAAGCCCATCCGCTTCTGCCTGGTGGACGTCGGCGGTGACGAGCCGCAGCAGATCGTGTGCGGCGCCCGGAACTTCGCGACCGGGGACCTCGTCGTGGTGGCCCTGCCCGGGACCGTGCTCCCCGGCGGCTTCGAGATCGGCAGACGCAAGACCTACGGCAAGCCCAGCGAGGGCATGATCTGCTCGGCGTCCGAGCTGGGGATCGGCTCGGATCACAGCGGGATCGTCGTCCTGCCGGACGGGACGGCGGAGCCCGGCGATCCGGCGGGGCCGGTGCTGGGCACCGATGACACGGTGTTCGAGCTCAACGTCACCCCCGACCGCGGCGACTGCCTCTCGGTGCGGGGGCTGGCCCGGGAACTCGCGTGCGGTTTCGACCTGGATTTCGCCGACCCGGCGATCGAGCAGGGGCTTCCCGCTCGCGGCGAGGCCTGGCCGCTCGAGGTGGAGCCGGAGTCCGGCGCACAGCGCTTCGCGCTGCGGAGGGTGACCGGGGTGGACCCCGCTGCGCGGACGCCCTGGTGGCTGGCACGGCGGCTGCTGCTGTCGGGCGTGCGGCCCATCTCGCCGGCGGTCGACGTGACCAACTACGTGATGATCGAACTCGGCCACCCGATGCACGCGTTCGACGCCGCGCGCCTGCGGGGTCCGCTGGTGGTCCGCCGCGCGCGGCCGGGAGAGTCCCTCACCACCCTCGACGACGCCGAGCGCCGGCTCGACGCCGAGGACGTGGTGATCTGCGACGACAGCGGGCCGATCTCGCTCGCCGGCGTCATGGGCGGCGCGAGCTCCGAGGTGTCACCCGGGACGACGGACGTGCTGCTCGAGGCGGCCGTGTGGGACACGCTCGCCGTGTTCCGGACCATCCGGCGGCACAAGTTGCCCAGTGAGGCGGGCAAGCGCTACGAGCGCGGGGTCGACGCCGCGGCCTCGATCGCGGCGCTGGACCGTGCCGCGACCCTTCTCGCCCAGATCACCGGCGGGACGGTGGAGGCCGCTCTGACCGACGTCGGTTCCGCGCCGGAGATGCCGACCATCACGTTCGATCCGGACCGGCCCTCGAGGGTCGCGGGCGTGGCCTATGCGCCCGGCACCACGCGCCGGCGACTCACGCAGATCGGCTGCACGGTCACCGGTGACGACGACACCCTGCTGGAGGTCACCCCTCCGACGTGGCGGTCGGACCTGGTGCTTCCCGCCGACCTGATCGAGGAGGTGCTCCGCCTCGAGGGGCTGGAGGAGATCCCGTCGGTCCTGCCGTCCGCCCCCGCCGGCCGCGGACTGAGCGCGGAGCAGCGGGGCAGACGCGCCGTGGGTCACGCACTCGCCGCCGCCGGTCACGTCGAGGTGCTCACCAACCCGTTCTGCGACCCGTCGGTGTTCGACCAGATGGGGCTCGACGCTGACGATCTGCGGCGCGACACGATGTCGGTCGTGAACCCACTGGAGAGCGACAAGGGCCACCTGGCGACCACACTGCTGCCCTCGCTCGTGGAGATCGCCCGGCGCAACATCACGCGCGGTACCCGGGACCTCGCCCTGTTCTCGGTCGCGCAGGTCTCGTTCCGCACGCCCACCACATCGGCCGTGGAGATGCTCCCGGTGGACCGCGAACCCACCGACGCCGAGAGGGAGCGGCTGCGCGCGTCCCTGCCCGAACAGCCGCTACACGTGGCCGCCCTCTACACCGGTAACAGGGAGCCCGCCGGCCATACCGGGCCGGGCCGGGAGGCCGACGCGCTGGACGCGGTCGAGGCCGCGCGGATCGTCGGCCGCGCGCTCGGCGCCGAGATCGAGGTGCGGGCGGGGGAGTACGCGCCCTGGCACCCGGGCCGGTGCGTGGAGGTCCTGGTCGACGGACACGTGGTCGGCCATGCCGGGGAGCTGCACCCCGCCGCCTGCGAGCGGCTCGGCCTGCCCGCCCGGACCTGCGCGGTCGAGGTCGACCTCAGCGGCGTCGGGGCGCGTGAGGTGCTGCCGGCCCCGTCGATCTCCGCGTACCCGGCGGTCAACCAGGACGTCGCACTCGTCGTGGACGCCGACGTGCCCGCGACGTCAGTGGAGGCCGCACTGTGGTCGGGCGGCGGTGACCTGCTCGAGGACGTGCGACTGTTCGACGTCTACACCGGGGCGCAGCTCGGTGACGGCCGCAAGTCGTTGGCCTACGCGTTGACGTTCCGGGCCGACGACAGGACGCTCACCGAGGACGAGGCGTCCACCTGGCGCACGGCCGCCGTGGAATCCGCGGAGAAGACCGTGGGGGCGGCGCTCCGTGGCTGAGGACGTGGAGCCGGCGGCCGACGGGGTGCGGGTGCCCCGCATCCTGTGCATCGCCGGGACCGACCCGTCGGGGGGCGCCGGACTGCTCGCCGACGTCAAGGCCGTGGCCGCGATGGGCGGGTACGGCATGGGGGTCGTCACCGCCGTGACGGTCCAGAACACCGTCGGCGTGTCCGACGTCCACCCGGTGCCGCTGGAGACGGTGATCGCCCAGCTCGACGCGGTCGCCGACGACGTGGAGATCGACGCGGTCAAGATCGGCATGCTCGGCGAGGCCGCTCTGGTGCATGCGGTCGGGGAGTGGCTCCGTCGCCGTCGTCCCCCCAACGTGATCCTGGATCCGGTCATGGTCGCCACGACGGGCGGCCGGTTGGCCTCCGATGACGCGGCGGGCATGCTGCGTGACCTCGTCCCGCTGGTCGATCTGGTGACGCCCAACGTGCCGGAGCTCGCCGTCCTCTGTGGTGAGGAGACCGCGACGGACATCGAGATGATCGTGGGCCAGGCCGAACTCGTGCACGAGCAGTGCGGGAGCGCGGTCCTGGCCACGACGGGCGACCTGGCGGACGGCAGTTCCGAGGACGTCCTGGTGGAGACCGACGAGCGGTGGCGCACCACGCGGAGGCTGCCGTACGTCCGGGTGGACACCCCGCACACCCACGGGACCGGGTGCTCCCTGTCCTCGGCCCTGGCCACCGCGCGGGTCGGCGTCGACGACTGGGGCGCCGCGTACGAGCGGGTCCGCCCGTGGATCGACGGGGCGCTCCAGGGCGGGCTCCACCTCGGGGTGGGTCGCGGCTCCGGGCCGCTCGACCACACGTGGTTCCTGCACCACTGAGCACCCTGTCGTACGTGTGTGCGAATGTTCGACCGTGCCACACCGGCCGATCGAACAGGAGTGAGAGATGACCAGCGACCAGTATTCTTCCCCGTCCACCGCCGACGGGGCGGACAAGGCCCCGGACCGGGTCCGCAAGCTCTTCGCCAAGGCGGAGAGCGTCGCGGGGACCCCGGAGGCGGAGGCCCTGCTCGAACGGGCCTACGTGCTGCTCGCCAAATACGGGGTGGACGAGGTGCTGGCCCGCTCGGGCGCCGACTCGTCGTCTGAGGTCATCGTGCTGGACCATGTGGTCTCCGGCAGGTACCAGACGGACCAGGTGGGGCTGGTCTCCTCGCTGGCCGCGGCCATGCACTGTCGCGCGGTCACCGCGACGACGGGCGAGGGTGTGCGGGTGGTGTACGTGGTGGGGGTCCGTCGTCATGTCGAGCGGGTGGGGATGCTCGCCGGTGCGCTCACCGGGGTGATGCTCGCCGCGGCGGCCCGGCAACGGCCGTCACCGGGGGTCTCCGCGGTGACGCACCGTAAATCGTTCATGACCGGGTTCTCCTTCGAGGTCGGACGTCGTCTCGCGGCGGCGGAACGGGGCGCGGTGGCGGAGAGCCATGACGCCACCGGTGCGGGGCTGATCCTGCGCTCGGACGCCCAGCGTGCGGAGCAGGGGATGCGCACCCGTTTCCCCTCCGCCGTGCGCGGTACCCGGCGCAGGGTCGGGATGTCGGGTATCGACGACGGGCGTCGTGCCGGGAGCTCGGTGGACCTGGGCGGCCGCCGGTTCGACGGGGCCAGGCGGCAACTCGGGGCCTGACCGGTCCGGGCGGGGGCGGGCAGGGGTGGCGCACCCGGACGAGTGTGCAAAAGATTGCAAGTTCATGCATACTCGTGCGTATGGCAATCACAGTCGCAGTCGCAGGTGCTTCGGGCTACGCGGGCGGAGAGTTCCTCCGACTGCTCCTCGGGCACCCGGCGTACACCTCGGGCGAGCTGGAGATCGGCACCCTCGCCGCCGGCTCGAACGCGGGACAGACGCTGGCCGAGCATCACCCCCACCTCCTCCCGCTCGCGGACCGTGTCCTGGCGGAGACCAGCGCCGAGACGCTCGCAGGCCATGATGTGGTGGTGCTGGGGCTGCCCCACGGGCACTCGGGCGCGATCGCAGCGGAACTGGGCCCGGAGGTCCTCGTCGTGGACTTGGGGGCGGACTACCGGCTCTCCGACGCCGCCGACTGGGAGGCCTTCTACGGCTCGCCCCACGCGGGGACCTGGCCGTACGGGCTCCCGGAGTTGCCGGGGGCGCGGGAGGCGCTGCGGAACACCCGTCGGGTCGCGGTCCCCGGCTGCTTCCCCACGGGTGCCACCCTCGCACTGCTGCCGGCCGTCGCGGCGGGGCTCGTCGACGCCTCGGACATCACCGTGGTGTCCGTGACCGGAGCCTCGGGCGCGGGTAAATCCGCCAAGGTCCCGATGCTCGCCGCGGAGGTCATGGGCTCGACCAAGGCCTACGGCGTCGCCACCCACCGCCACACCCCCGAGATCACCCAGAACCTGAGGGCGGTCACCGCGTCGCCCGTCTCGGTGAGCTTCACCCCCGTGCTCGCGCCGATGGCGCGCGGCATCCTCACCACGGCTGTGGCCCCCAGCACCGCGAGCCTCGACGAGCTGCGGAAGGCCTACGAGGACGCCTTCGGGGACGAGCAGTTCGTCCACGTCCTGCCCGCGGGCGTGCAACCGATGACGGCCTCGGTCCTCGGTTCCAACGCCGTGCAGATCGGGATCGAGGTGGATGAACGCGCGGGGCGCGCGGTGCTGACCGCCGCGATCGACAACCTGGCCAAGGGCACCGCCGGAGGCGCGATCCAGTCCATGAACCTGGCGCTCGGCCTGCCCGAGGCCGCGGGGCTCAGCACCGTCGGCCTCGCGCCGTGACCAGCTCGGAGAGGCCTGAGATGACCACCGTGATGAACGACGGCTCCACGCAACTCACTCCGTTCGTGCGCGCGCACGTCCTCGCGGAGGCCCTGCCGTGGCTGCAGAAATTCCACGAGAAGATCGTCGTGGTCAAGTACGGCGGAAACGCGATGGTCGACGATCAGCTCAAGACAGCATTCGCCGCCGACATGGTGTTCCTGCGCACCTGCGGTCTCAAGCCGGTCGTCGTCCACGGGGGCGGCCCGCAGATCACCTCGATGCTCGGCAGGCTCGGCATGGAGGGCGAGTTCCGCGGTGGCTTCCGGGTGACGACCCCGGAGGTCATGGACGTGGTGCGGATGGTGCTGTTCGGGCAGGTCGGCCGCGAGCTCGTCGGCCTGATCAACGCCCACGGCCCGTACGCGGTCGGGATCTCCGGCGAGGACGCGGGACTGTTCACCGCGGAACGTCGCACCGCGATGGTGGACGGTGAGCCCACCGACATCGGGCTGGTCGGCGACGTGGCCTCGGTCGATCCGGGCGCGGTGCTCGACCTGATCGAGGCCGGGCGCATCCCCGTCGTCTCCACGATCGCGCCCGACGTCGACGGGACGGTCCACAACATCAACGCCGACTCGGCGGCCGGGGCGCTCGCCGCCGCGCTGGGCGCGGAGAAGCTCGTGGTCCTCACCGACGTGGAGGGACTCTACACCGAGTGGCCCGATCGGTCCTCACTCGTCAGTCACGTGGGGACCGCCCCGCTCGACCGGCTCCTGCCCTCGCTGGAGAGCGGCATGGTGCCCAAGATGGAGGCCTGCCTTCGTGCTGTGGAGGCCGGCGTCGGGGCAGCGCATGTCATCGACGGCCGGGTCGAGCACTCGGTGTTGCTCGAGATCCTCACCGAGGGGGGCATCGGCACCATGGTCACCGACGGGGACCACGAGATCCGCACGCCGGCAGGAGGTCAGAAATGACGGAGACCAGCACGACCCTCACCTCCAGGTGGGACGCCTCGCTCATGCGAAATTACGGCACCCCGCCGCTCGAGTTGGTCTCCGGGCGTGGCGCGACCGTCACCGGCAGCGACGGCCGCGAGTACGTCGACCTGCTCGGCGGCATCGCGGTCAACGTCCTCGGCCACGCGCATCCCGCGGTGGTCGAGGCGGTGAGCAGACAGGTCGCCGAGCTCGGACACATCTCCAACCTCTACATCCATCCCGTCGTGGTGGAGCTGGCGGAGCGGCTCGAGCGCTCGCTCGCCGTGGACGCGCCCGTCCGCACGTTCTTCTGCAACTCGGGAGCCGAGGCCAACGAGGCGGCGTTCAAGATCGCCCGGCGGACGGGTCGGCCGCGCGTCCTCGCCGCCGACAACGGCTTCCACGGGCGGACGATGGGCGCACTCGCGATGACCGGCCAGCCGTCCAAGCGGGAACCGTTCGAGCCGATGCCCCCCGGGGTCGAGTTCTTCCCCTACGGGGACATCGAGGCGCTCACCGCGCTCGTGGAGCAGGCACCGGAGGCCACCGCCGCGGTGATCGTCGAACCGCTCCAGGGCGAGGGCGGCGTCGTCGAGCCGCCGGAGGGCCACCTCGCGGCGATCCGGGACCTGTGCACGCGACACGGTGTCCTCATGATGGTCGACGAGGTCCAGACCGGCCTCGGCAGGACCGGGGCGATGTACGCCTCCCGCCGGGCGGGCGTGGTGCCGGACGTGATCACGCTGGCCAAGGGGCTCGGCGGCGGCCTGCCGATCGGCGCCTGCCTGGGCATCGGCGCGGCCGGGGAGCTGCTCACGGCCGGCCAGCACGGCACCACCTTCGGGGGCAATCCCGTCGCGTGTGCGGCGGCCACCGCGGTGCTCGACACGCTCGAGCGCGACGACCTTCTCGCCCACAGCGACCGACTCGGCACGACCCTCGCCGCCGAGATCGAACGCCTGGACCACCCCCTGGTGGCCCACGTCCGGGGCCGGGGCCTGCTACTGGGGATCGTGCTCACCTCCCCGGCCGGCAAGGCCGTCGAGGCCGCGGCCCGCGAGGCCGGCTACCTGGTGGGCGCCACCCAGCCGGACGTCGTACGACTGGCACCCCCGCTGGTCCTGAGCGACGAGCAGGCCGGCGCGTTCGTCGCGGCCCTGCCGGCGATCCTCGACAACGCCGCCTCCGGGAAGGAGAAGGCCTGATGACCGACTCGAGCGCACCTCGGGGGGCCGTGCGTCACTTCCTCCGGGACGACGACCTGAGCCCCGCCGAGCAGGCAGAGGTCCTCGAACTCGCGGTGCGGCTCAAGGCCGAACCGCTGGCGGCCCGGCCGCTCGAGGGCCCGCTGTCGGTCGCGGTGATCTTCGACAAGACCTCCACGCGGACCCGCTTCTCGTTCGACGCCGGGATCGCGCAGCTCGGCGGCAACGCCATCGTGGTCGAGTCCGGCGCGACCCAGATGGGCAAGGGGGAGACCCTCTCGGACACGGCGAGGGTGATGTCGCGCTACGTCGAGGCGATCGTCTGGCGTACCTATTCGCAGGGCGGCCTCGCCGAGCTCGCCGAGCATGCGGATGTGCCGGTGGTCAACGCCCTGACCGACGAGTTCCACCCGTGCCAGATCCTCGCCGACCTGCTCACGGTGCGGGAGAACTTCGGGCGCACAGCGGGGCTGCGCGCGGCCTACCTGGGCGACGGGGCCAACAACATGGGGCACTCGTACCTGCTCGGGTTCGCCACCGCCGGCATGCACATCACCGTGGCCTCCCCGGAGGGGTACCAGCCCTCCGGGCGGGTCGTGGCCGACGCCGAGCAGGTGGCCGCCCGCACCGGGGGGTCGGTGACCGTGACCGCCGAGGCCGATTCCGCGATCGCCGGCGCCGATGTGCTCATCACCGACACGTGGGTCTCGATGGGGATGGAGGACTCCGCCCCCGATCGACTCCGCGACCTGGCCGGCTACCAGCTCGGACAGGACGCGGTCGAGTCCGCCTCGGACGACGTGATCGTGCTGCACTGCCTCCCGGCCTACCGGGGCAAGGAGATCACCGCCGAGGTCATCGACGGGCCGCGCAGCAGGGTCGTCGACGAGGCCGAGAACCGGCTGCACGCACAGAAGGCCCTGCTGGTCTGGCTTCTGGAGCGATCATGACGGCGGCCGTCCCGGTGACGAGGACCGCCCGCCACGCCCGGATCGCGGAGATCCTCGCGCGCCGCCCGGTCCGGAGTCAGACCGAACTCGCCGACGCGCTCGCCGAGGAGGGCGTGGCAGTCGCCGTCGCCACCCTCAGTCGCGACCTGGACGAGCTCGGGGCCGTCAAGATCCGGTCCGCCGACGGGGGAGCGGGCCGGTACGTCATCCCGGAGGACGGCAGCCGGGTCCCGGGCGGCCCCGGGGGCACGGACCGCCTCGGACGGTTGCTCGGTGAGCTCCTGGTCTCCGCTGACCACAGCGGCACCCTCGCGGTACTGCGTACTCCTCCGGGCGCCGCGAACTTCCTGGCCAGCGCGGTGGACCGCGCGAACCTCGACGACGTGGTCGGCACGATCGCCGGGGATGACACCATATTCATCGTGGCGCGGGAGCCGGTCGGGGGCGCCGAGCTCGCCGAGCGGCTCGCTGCGCTGGCACGGCGGCAACCCTGACACCGACCGGCCAGACCCTGTAGACACACCGTAAAGACCCACAGAGCACCAAGGAGCACACCATGACCGATCGCGTCGTCCTCGCCTACTCCGGCGGTCTCGACACCTCCGTCGCCATCAGCTGGATCGGGAAGGAGACCGGGGCCGAGGTCGTCGCCGTGGCCATCGACCTGGGACAGGGCGGCGAGGACATGGACGTCGTCCGGCAGCGTGCCCTGGACTGCGGCGCCGTCGAGTCGATCGTCGTGGACGCCCGCGACGAGTTCGCCGACGACTACTGCGCGCCCACCATCAAGGCCAACGGCATGTATATGCGCGAGTACCCGCTGGTGTCCGCGATCTCGCGGCCGCTCATCGTCAAGCACCTGGTGGAGGCCGCCAAGGAGCACGGCGGCACGGCCGTCGGCCACGGCTGCACCGGTAAGGGCAACGATCAGGTGCGCTTCGAGGTGGGCTTCGGCGCTCTCGCCCCGGATCTCGACGTGATCGCCCCCGTCCGCGACTACGCGTGGACGCGCGAGAAGGCGATCGAGTTCGCCGAGGAGAACCAGATCCCCATCAATGTCACCAAGAAGTCGCCCTTCTCGATCGACCAGAACGTGTGGGGACGCGCGGTGGAGACCGGGTTCCTCGAGGACCTGTGGAACGCGCCGACCAAGGACGTCTACGACTACACCGAGGACCCGACCCTCAACTTCGCGGCCCCGGACGAGGTCACCGTCACCTTCGAGGCCGGCGTCCCGGTCGCGATCGACGGTCGGCCGGTCACCGTGCTCCAGGCGATCGAGGAGCTCAACCGCCGGGGCGGGGCCCAGGGTGTGGGTCGGCTCGACATGGTCGAGGACCGGCTCGTGGGCATCAAGAGCCGCGAGGTCTACGAGGCGCCGGGGGCGATGGTGCTCATCACCGCGCACAAGGCGCTCGAGGACGTCACTCTCGAGCGCGAGCTGGCCCGCTACAAGTCGGGTGTGTCCGACACGTGGTCCAACGCGGTCTACGACGGACTGTGGTTCTCTCCCCTCAAGTACGCGCTCGACGCGTTCATCGAGGACTCCCAGAAGCACGTCTCCGGCGATATCCGCATGGTGCTCCACGGTGGCCAGATCATCGTCAACGGCCGTCGTTCGGACTCGTCGCTGTACGACTTCAACCTCGCCACCTACGACGAGGGCGATTCGTTCGACCAGAGCTACGCCAAGGGCTTCGTCAACCTGCACGGCCTCAGCTCCAAGATCGCCGCGAAGCGGGACCTGGGCCTGTGAGCGAGGGGGACGGCCGCGACGCGCGGCACGGCACCAACACCGGGGCGCTGTGGGGCGGGCGCTTCGCCGGTGGCCCGTCCGAGGCGATGGCCGCGCTGAGCAAATCCACGCACTTCGACTGGGAACTGGCCCCGTATGACATCCGGGCGTCCAAGGCCCACGCCCGGGTGCTGCACCGGTCCGGTCTGCTCTCCGGCCCCGACCTCGACGCGATGCTCGATGGGCTGGACCGGCTCGCCGCGGACGTCGCCTCCGGTGAGTTCGGGCCGGCGCAGTCGGACGAGGACGTGCACGGTGCCCTCGAACGTGGGCTGATCGAACGGGTCGGGGCCGAGGTGGGCGGACGGCTCCGGGCCGGCCGGTCGCGCAACGACCAGGTGGCCACGCTGTTCCGGATGTGGCTGCGCGACGCGGTCCGTGCGGTGGCCGAGGGCGTGCTCGAGGTGGTCGATGCGCTCGCGGCGCAGTCGGACGGCCACCCCGAGGTGGTCATGCCGGGCAAGACACATTTCCAGGCCGCCCAGCCCGTGCTGCTCGCGCACCAGTTGCTGGCACACGCGCAGCCGCTCCTGCGGGACCTCGACCGGCTCCGTGACCTCGACCGTCGTCTGGCGGTGTCCCCGTACGGGTCCGGGGCTCTCGCGGGATCGTCCCTGGGACTGGACCCGGACGCGATCGCCACCGAGCTCGGCTTCGACTCGGCGGCCGACAACTCGATCGACGCCACGAGCTCGCGGGACTTCGCCGCCGAGGCCTCCTACGTCTTCACCCAGATCGCCGTGGACCTGTCGCGGCTCGCGGAGGAGATCATCGCGTGGTCGACGCCGGAGTTCGGCTACGTGACGCTGGCGGACGAGTGGTCGACGGGCAGCTCGATCATGCCGCAGAAGAAGAACCCGGATGTCGCCGAGCTGATGCGCGGCAAGACGGGACGGCTGATCGGGAATCTCACAGGGCTGCTCGCGACGCTCAAGGCACAGCCGCTCGCGTACAACCGCGATCTGCAGGAGGACAAGGAGCCGGTCTTCGACTCCGTGGCGCAGCTCGACCTCCTCCTGCCGGCGATGGCCGGCCTGGTGGGCACGCTCGAGTTCCATCCGGACCGGCTGGCCGAGCTGGCCCCGGCCGGTTACACGCTGGCGACGGACATCGCCGAGTGGATGGTCCGCCAGGGGGTGGCGTTCCGCGTGGCCCACGAGGCCGCCGGGGAGTGCGTCCGGGTGGCCGAGTCGCGCGGCGTGGACCTCGAGGAGTTGACCGACGACGAGCTGGCGGCGATCGACCCGTCGCTGACCCCGCAGGTCCGCGAGGTGCTCACCGTGACGGGCTCCATCGCCTCCCGTGACGCGCGCGGCGGCACGGCGGGCACCGCGGTGGCCGAACAACGGCGCAGGCTCGGCGAGGTCCGGGACCGGCTGGCCGCGTGGGTAGGGTGAGGGCCATGTCCGTGATCGACGATCGTCTGCTCGAGATCCTCGCCTGCCCCGAGGACCGCGGCCCGTTGCTCCTGGTGGGGGACGACACGCTCTACAACCCCCGTCTCCGGCGGGCCTACCGGATCGACGGCGGGATCCCGGTCCTGTTGGTGGACGAGGCCCGTGAGGTCGACGACGACGAGCACGCCGAGCTGATCGAACGGTCGGGGGACGCGTCCGCGGAGTGAGCCGGTACACCACTGACCCCGAGGAGTTCCGGGAGCTGCTGCGCACGGCTGCTCCGGAGGAGGCCGCGCGGGCTGTGCTCGGCGGTGTGCTCAGCCATGGACCGGTCGCGGTCCGGATCGTCGAGGTCGAGGCCTACGGCGGGCCGGCTGGGTCGCGGTACCCGGATGCGGCCGCGCACACGTGGCCGGGCCGGACGCCTCGCAACGAGGTGATGTTCGGGGACGCCGGTCACCTGTACGTCTACCTCAGCCACGGCATCCACCAGTGCGCCAACGTCACGTGTCGACCCGAGGGTGAGGGTGGCGGGGTGCTGCTCCGGGCGGGCCGGGTCGAAGGCGGGCACGACATCGTCGCCGACCGCCGACCAGGCGTCGCGGGCGAGCGCGTCGCCCGCGGACCCGGCAATCTCGGCCGGACGCTCGGGGTGGACCTCGGGTTCCGGGGCACGGACCTGCTCGACTCGTCGTCGTCGGTCGTCTTCGCGCCGGGGCGCCTCGCTGACGAGGACATCAGGACAGGGCCGCGGGTCGGGGTCTCGCGGGAACCCGACCGTCCCTGGCGGTTCTGGCTCGCCGGGGCGCGGGAGGTCTCGGCGTACCGCCGTAGTCCCCGCGCGTCGGCGATCACGCACCCCCGCCCCGTGACCCACCCGGACGGAGATGGTGGACAATGACCCCCGTGACCGACAACATTCTCGATGACCTGCAGTGGCGGGGCCTCATCGGGCAGTCGACCGACATCGACGCCCTGCGCTCCCACCTGGACGAGGGGCGCGTGTCGCTCTATTGCGGGTTCGACCCGACGGGACCGAGTCTGCACGCGGGGCACCTGATCCCCCTTCTGACGCTTCGGCGGTTCCAGCTCGCCGGACACCGGCCCGTCGTCCTCGCCGGTGGGGCGACGGGGATGATCGGCGACCCCCGCGAGGTGGGGGAGCGCAGCATGAACACGTCGGTGACCGTCGCGGAGTGGGCGGAGCGCATCGGGGGACAACTCGAGGCGTTTGTCGACATCAACGACGGGCCGTCCGGTGCCCGCGTGGTCAACAACATGCAGTGGACCGGGCACCTCTCGGCCATCGAGTTCCTGCGGGACGTGGGTAAGCACTTCTCCCTCAACACCATGCTCGGCAGGGACACCGTCAAGCGGCGGCTCGAGGGTGACGGGATCTCGTACACCGAGTTCTCCTACATGCTGCTGCAGGCCAACGACTACCTCCAGCTCCGCCGGAACATGGGTTGCACACTGCAGATCGGTGGGTCCGACCAGTGGGGCAACATCGTGGGGGGCGTGGACCTGAACCGTCGTGTGGACGGCGAGTCCGTCCACGGCGTGACGGTTCCGCTGGTCACCGCCTCGGACGGCACGAAGTTCGGCAAGTCCACCGGTGGGGGCAGTCTCTGGCTGGACCCGGAGATGACCTCGCCCTACACCTGGTACCAGTACTTCCTCAACACCGCCGACGCCGACGTCGTGCGGTACCTGCGGTGGTTTTCCTTCCTCGGCCGCGAGGAGATCGACGAGCTCGATGCTGCCACTCGGGACGCGCCGCACCAGCGTGCGGCCCAGAAGCGGTTGGCCGAGGAGATGACGACCCTGGTGCACGGGGTGGCGGCGACCGAGTCGGTACAGGCCGCCTCGCGCGCGCTCTTCGGCCGGGGAGAGGAGGGGGTCCTGGGGTCCCTCGACGAGTCGACGCTGGCCGCCGCCCTCGAGGACGCCGGCGCGGTGTCGGTGGAGCCGGGCGAGCCGTCGGGGATCATCGACCTGCTCGTGGCGACGGGGCTGAGTGAGAGCAGAGGAGCGGCACGCCGTGCCGTCTCGGAGGGCGGCGCGTACGTGAACAACGAGCGCATCTCGGATCCGGAGTGGGAGCCCCAACGCACCGATCTGCTGCACGGGGGCTGGCTGGTGCTGCGGCGCGGCAAGAAGAGCTTCGCCGGCGTCCGGTTCCTCTGAGCAGGCCCTCCACGGAGCACACTGGAACGGCGTCGGTTCGCACCGGCGCCGTTCTCGCGTATATGGGCTCCCACCAGGCGATTTGCGTTTCCATTCACGTCTGCGTAACTTATTGGACGTCGCCCAGAGCGGGCCCGACCGAGAGGCCGGACCGACCGGAGCGACACGCTCACAGAAGAGCGGCCGGAACCCCGGTTTGACCGGAAAGAACGGAACCGCTAGACTGGAGAAGTTGCCTCGAGAGGGGCGGCGAGGGATACACGCCCTGTGAAGTCGGTGCCTGGT
>DHCFD07801__coassemble_1157_pt1 | contig 29668 bp, 30 predicted proteins | sample DHCFD07801__metabat2_high_PE_018 | metagenome-assembled genome bin DHCFD07801 | reverse complement strand
CCGATAGGTGGCGTGGACGGGCCGATCTGGTCCCGGAGGCGGGTCGGGTCTACATGTCGGTCGAGTAGCGGATCCCGCCGTCGGGGATCACCACGCCGGGCCAGACCCGCGCCCCGCGCAGCAGCTCACAGCGCGCACCCACGTCGGCGCCGTCGCCGATCACACCATCGCGGACGAGGGCACGATGCCCGATGCGCGCGCCGGCGCCGACGATCGACCGTTCGACCGTCGCACCCGCGTCGACCCGGGCTCCGTCGAAGACCACGGCGCCGTCCAGCCGGGCACCCGCACCGATCTCGGCGCCGCGCCCCACGACCGTGCCGCCGATGAGGAGGGCGCCGGCGCCCACGCCCGCACCCTCGTGCACCAGCGCCTCCCCGTGGTGGCCGTCGAGCGCCGGCGACGGGGCGATCCCGCGGACCAGGTCCGAGGATCCGCGAACGAAATCCTCCGGGGTGCCCATGTCCCGCCAGTACGCGGAGTCCACGAACCCGTACACGCGACGCCCGTCGGACAGCAGTCGCGGGAACGTGTCGCGCTCGACCGAGACGGGGACGCCCTCCGGGATGGACTCGATGATCGGGCGCCGGAACACGTAGCACCCGGCGTTGATCTGGTCCGTCGGCGGATCCTGGGTCTTCTCCAGGAACTCCCGGACCCGGCCGTCGTCATCCGTCGTCACACAGCCGAACGCGCGCGGGTCCGACACCCGGACCAGGTGCATGGTCAGGTCGGCCTGCTTGGCGTGGTGGAGGTCCAGGATCTTCCGCAGGTCCGTCCCGCCCAGGACGTCCCCGTTGAACACCATGACCGTCGAGGCGGTGACGTGGTCGAGGACGTTGCGGATGCCGCCGCCGGTCCCCAGGGGCTCGGTCTCCACCACATAGGAGATCTCCAGGTCCAGGTCCGACCCGTCGCCGAAGTGCTCCTCGAAGACCTCGGCCTTGTACGAGGTCCCCAGGACAACGCGGCCGATCCCGGCGGCGCGGATCCGGGACAGCAGGTGGGTGAGGAACGGTAGGCCCGCCGTGGGCAGCATCGGCTTGGGCGCCGAGATGGTCAGCGGCCGCAGCCGCGTCCCCTTCCCGCCGACGAGGACCACGGCCTCGGTGTCCGCGATCAGATCGCCGGACGAGTTCTCCGTCGAGCTCACTTGGTACTCCCGCTAGTCAGGGCCGTCCAGCGCGTGGGTACGCACTGGCCCGGCCGGTTGTGGATGGCCTGCCGGCTCAGCGCTCAGCGGACCGCACGTCGCGCGGACCGGATCGCGAGCCGGCACCGCAGCTCGAGGCCGGCTCTGAGCGCCCAGCGTATCGGCGCCTGCCACGCGTGCGGGTGCCGGTCCGCCTGGAACAGGTACGCGCTGCGGTGGTGCGCCCGCAGGGTGAACTCGGGCACCGCCTTGGCCGCGTGGCCACGGTCGTGGTGGATGACCGAGGACGGCACGTAGACGTTCTGCCACCCGGCCCGCGCGAGGCGGTCGCCCAGGTCGATGTCCTCCATGTACATGAAGTAGCGCTCGTCGAACCCGCCGACGGAGTCGAACGCCGCTCGGCGCAGGAGCAGACAGGAGCCGGAGAGCCAGCCCGCCGCGCGCTCGGTGTCCATGTCCTGGCCGTCCAGGTAGGCGGAGGTCCACGGGTTTCCGGGCCACACCGACCCCAGCAGCGCGTGCCCGATCCCCGCGCCGAGCCCGGGCACCGCCCGTGCCGAGGGGTACACCGTGCCGTCCGGCTCGGCGATCCGGGGACCGAATGCGGCGCCCCGGGGCCACCGCGCCGCAGCGTCGAGCAGGGCGTCCACCGAGCCCGGCTCGAACGTCACATCGGGGTTGACCACCAGGACGAGATCCCGGTCGAAGGCGTCGGGTCGTCCCGAGATCTCCGTCACCGCACGGTTGATGGCCGTGCCGTAGCCGAGGTTACCGCCCGTCGGGAAGAGTTCGGCGAAGTCGTGGGCGGCCGCGACCGCCTCGGGCGCACCATCGGTCGAGCCGTTGTCGGCCATCACCAGGCCGACCGGCCGCACCGTGGACGCGGGAAGGGTCTCGACAAAGCGGCCCAGGTGCTCGCCCGGCGAATAGGTCACCGCCACGACGGGAAGTCGGTTCGTCACGCGCTACACAGTACGACGCACGTTCCCGATTCCGACGCCCGGCACGCGGCGCGGTACCGTGGGATGATCATCGGCGGTCCGCGTGGCCCCGGGCCACGGTCGTGGCCCACCGGGCGGGCCCCCTCGTGACATCGGGCCCACCCGTGTGGCACGGGGACGACCTCCCCGACTCGACGACGACAAGGACGGTGGATGAGCGCCGAGCAACCCGTGACGCCCCGTCGCCCGCAGTCCCATGCCCGTGGCCGCCGCCAGGCCACGCGGCCGCGGTCCCTCGTGTCGCGGATCGGCCGTGTGGTCGCGGCCCTGGTCTCGGTCTTCTGCCTGGTGGGCACCGGCGTCGGCTGGTCCCTCTACAACAACCTCAGCTCCGATCTGTCCTCGGCCGGCGGACTGGACACCGGCGAGAACGTGCTCGACGGCGCGGTGGACATCCTCCTGGTGGGGACGGACAACCGCACGGACGCCCAGGGCAATCCGCTGAGCGAGGAGGAACTCGCCACCATCCGCACCGGCGAGGAGGACGGGGAGAACACCGACACGATCCTGCTCATCCGTGTCCCGGAGGACGGCAGTTCGGCCACGGCCATCTCGATCCCCCGCGACGTCTACGTGGAGAGCCGCGCCGTCGGACCCGGCAAGATCAACGGCGTGTACTCGGCCGCGAAGGACGCCTACCTGGAGGACGCCGTCGTCGACAGCCCCGACGAGGCCCCCACCCCACAGGACGAGCGGGCGGCGGTCCAGGCCGGACGCAACGAACTCATCAGCGCGGTCGCGGACTTCACCGGGGTCGAGGTCGACCACTACGCCGAGATCGGGCTCCTCGGGTTCGTCCTCCTCACCGATGCGGTCGGCGGCGTGGAGGTGTGCCTCAACGAGCCGGTCGACGAACCGCTCTCGGGGGCGAAGTTCGACGCCGGTGTCCAGACCATCTCCGGCTCCGACGCCCTGAGCTTCGTCCGTCAACGACACGACCTGCCCGCACAGGATCTGGACCGCATCGTCCGCCAGCAGGCGTTCATGTCGCAGCTGGTCAAGAAGACGCTCTCGGCCGGCACCCTGTCGGATCCCGGCAAGCTGGGCAACCTGGTCGACGCGGCCAAGCGCTCCTTCACGATCGACGAGAACTGGGACTTCGTGGACTTCGCCATGAAGCTCCAGGACATCAGCGGCGGGAACGTCCGCTTCGAGACCATCCCGCTGACCAGCATCGATTCGGTCACGGAGTGGGGCGAGTCGATCGTCACGGCCGATCCCGACGAGGTCGCCGAGTTCGTCAGCGGATTCGCCAGCGCAGAAGACGAGGGCGCAGGCCCGGACGGCGCGACCGAGACCGCCGGGCCGGACGGCTCCGGCCCGGACCCCTCGTCGATCTCCGTGGAAGTGGTCAACACCACCACGATCGACGGCCTCGCCTCCCAGGTGTCCGGCAGCCTCGACGAACTCGGCTACGGCACCGGGGGCCTGCTCACCGACCCCAACGCCGCGTACACCTCGTTCGTCTCCTCCGCCTCGGCCGATGACGACGCCGCGTTCGCCGTCTCCGACGCGCTCGGCGGGCTGCCCGTCCAGGTGGACCCGGGGGTCGCCGCCGGCACCGTCCGGGTGGTGCTCGCCGAGGACTACAGCGGCCCGACCGGCGAGGCCGCGGGGGTCGAGTCCTCCTCGCCCACCACCACCTCGTACGAGCCGCTGCCGCCGTCGATCGCGGAGCGGCCCACCTTCGACGCGGGCGGCAGCGACGTCCCCTGCGTCAACTGATCGGCCGGGGCACCGGTCGACGCCGACCCGATCGGAGGGATCGATGTGAACACCGCCGCGGACACCGTGCTGCAGCCCCTGCTCGAGGCCGACCCGGGGGCCCCGCTCGTCACGCACTATGACCTCGCCGCGCCGTCGAGGGTCGAACTGTCGGTCACCTCGACCGCCAACTGGGCGGCCAAGATCGCCGGGCTCCTCCGGGATGAGGTCGGCGTGGTCCCCGGCGATGCGGTGGTGTGCGACCTACCCGCCCACTGGCTCACCGCCGGCGTGGTGCTGGGTGTGTGGTGGGCCGGGGCCGAGGTGCGCGGCGCGGGCGCCGACGGGGCGGACGCCGTCGCGGTGATCACCGTCGCCGACCGGCTGGACCGTCATCCGTCCGACCTCGAGGCGCTCCTGATGACCACTCACCCGATGGGGCTCCCGCTGGCAGCCGCGGGCGTGGAGGTGCCCGCCGGGGTGGCCGACCTGGCCGAGGACTGCCGGATCCACCCCGACTCGTTCGTCCCCGCCGGGGCCGGACCGCTGGCGGTGGACGGGGCCGCGCTGGACACGCTGGTGGACGAGTCACTGCGCGCCCGGGTCCTCGTCGCGGCTCGCGACGCCGACGACGTCGACGCCGTGTCGGTCCTCGCGCGCGTCCTCGCGTCCGGGGGCTCCGCGGTGTTGGTCACCGGGGCCGATCCGGCGTCCGCGGAGGTGGCCGACGTCGCCGCCACCGAACGCACCACCGCGACGCCCCGGGGCTGACCCCACAGGGGCCCCGGGGCGCCGCGCGCAACCGACTCAGCCGAGGATCTGGCGTGCCATGACCATGCGGCAGATCTGGTTGGTGCCCTCGTAGATCTGGGTGATCTTGGCGTCGCGCATCATGCGCTCCACTGGGAAGTCACGCGTGTACCCGGCGCCGCCGAAGAGCTGCACCGCGTTGGTGGTGACCTCCATCGCCACGTCAGAGGCGTACGTCTTGGAGGCGGCGGCCATGAAGCCGAGCTTCTCGCCACCGGGGGCGGTGCCCCGCTCGGCGTTGGCGGCGGCGGTGTAGACCATCAGCCGGGCGGCCTCCACCTTCATCGCCATGTCGGCCAGCATGAACTGCGTGCTCTGGAAGTCCGAGATCGCCCGGCCGAACTGCTTGCGCTCCTGGGTGTACCCGATCGCCGCGTCCAGGGCGCCCTGGGCGATGCCCACGGCCTGCGCACCGATGGTCGGCCGGGTGTGGTCCAGGGTGTGCAGCGCCGTCTTGAAGCCGGTGCCCGGCTCGCCGATGATCCGGTCGCCCGGGATGCGGCAGTCCTCGAAGTACAGCTCGGCGGTGGGCGAGCCCTTGATCCCCAGCTTCTTCTCCGTCTTGGACACACCGAAGCCGGGGTCGTCGGCGTGGACCATGAACGCGGAGATGCCGCCCGCCCCCTTGTCCGGGTCGGTGACGGCCATGACGGTGTACCAGGTGGACTTGCCGCCGTTGGTGATCCACGCCTTGTTGCCGTTGAGGATCCAGTCGTCGCCGTCCGCCTTGGCGCGGGTGCGCATGGAGCCCGCGTCGGAGCCCGCCTCGCGCTCGGACAGCGCGTACGAGGCCATCTTGCCGCCCGCGATCTCGGGCAGGACCTTCTGCTTGAGCTCGTCCCCGCCGGACAGGATGAGTCCCATGGTGCCGAGCTTGTTGACCGCGGGGATGAGCGAGGACGAGCCGCACACCCGCGCGACCTCCTCGATCACGATGCACGCGGCCACCGAGTCCGCGCCCTGCCCGTCGTACTCCTCCGGCACGTGGACGGCGTTGAAGCCGGAGGCGTTGAGGGCGTCCAGGGCCTCCTGCGGGAACCGCTCGTCCTCGTCGACGTCCGCGGCGTGCGGCTCGATCTCCTTCTCGGCGAGCGCGCGGATTGCGGCCCGCAGCTCCTGGTGCTCCTCCGCGGGCTGGTACAGGTCGAAGTCGGGGTTTCCGGACATGAGTGCGGGCCTCCATGAGGGAAGTAGGGTGCTGTTCGCGCGTCGGGCTCCGGCCCGGGAGTCCGCGCGGCGGCACCGCCGGATGTGCGTCTGGCGCCACTGTCGTCGCGGTCGTCGTGCTGGTCCCGGGTCGCACCCGACCAACCAGGTTACCAGCAGGTAACCGGGGCGCGCTCAGCCCAGGAGCCGGGCCCGGAGTGCGGCGTCCTTCTCCTCCACCGTGGTCTCGAGCCCGGCCTGGAAGTTCTCCATCCGCTGCAGCAGGGCGCCGTCCGAGGCTGCGAGGACGCGCACCGCCAGCAGACCCGCGTTACGCGCGCCCCCGATCGACACCGTGGCCACCGGCACCCCGGCCGGCATCTGCACGATCGACAGCAGCGAGTCCATCCCGTCGAGGTGCGCCAGTGGCACCGGCACGCCGATGACCGGCAGCGCCGTTGCGGCGGCGACCATGCCGGGCAGGTGCGCGGCGCCGCCCGCGCCGGCGATCACCACACGGATGCCGCGGCCCGCCGCGGAGCGGGCGTAGTCGAGCATCTTCTGCGGCGTCCGGTGCGCGGAGACCACGCCCACCTCGAAGGGCACGCCGAACTCGGCGAGCGCCTCGGCGGCCGCCTCCATGGTGGGCCAGTCGGAGTCGCTGCCCATGATGAGGCCGACCTGCGGCCCGCCCTGCTGTGTGGTCATGTGGTTCCCTTCCTCGAGGTGGTCGCTGGGTGTCAGCGGTCGAAGTCGCCGACCCGGGCCCCCGAGTGCGGGTCCCAGCCGTCTCCCCACTCGGCGTGCGAGAGCCAACGCGCGGCGAGTTCGGCCACCGAGCGGACGGCGGCCACCTGGTCGGCGTCGTCCGGATCGACCCCGGGGTCGGCGAGGACGTTGACATGTCCCAGCTTGCGCCCCGGGCGTTCCGACTTGCCGTAGAGGTGGACCCTGGCATGGGGGAAGCGCGCCCCGAGGTGATGGACACGCTCGTCCATACTCATCGCCGGGGCCTCCGGCGCGCCGAGGACATTGGCCATCACGGTGACGGGCGCGATCGCGACGGTCGAGCCGAGCGGGTAGTCCAGAACGGCGCGCAGGTGCTGCTCGAACTGGCTGGTGACCGCGCCGTCCATGGTCCAGTGGCCGGAGTTGTGCGGCCGCATCGCCAACTCGTTGACCAGGACGCCGGGGCGGCCGTCGGCGCCGATGACCTCGAAGAGCTCGACCGCCATCACCCCGGTCACGTCGAGGTGTTCGGCCAGCCGCAGCGCGGTGGCCTGAACCGCGGACCTCAGCTCGTCGTCGAGTCCCGTGGCCGGTGCCACGGCCACCGCACAGATCCCGTCCCGCTGGACGGTCTCGACCACGGGCCACACCGCGCCCTGGCCGAACGGGGACCTGGCGACCATCGCGGACAGCTCGCGGACCCACGGGACGCGGGCCTCGGCCATCATGGGCACCTCCGCCGAGAGTTGTTCCCCGGCGATCCGCTCGGCCTCCGCGAGGGAGTCGGGCATCCACACGCCGCGGCCGTCGTACCCACCCCGCGCGGACTTGAGGACGATCGCGCCGTCCTGCTCTGCGTGGAAGCGACGCACGTCCTCGAGGGTGTCGATCCCGGTGAACGGCGGCACGGGGGCGCCGATCTCGGCCAGCGCGCGGCGCATGACCAGCTTGTCCTGCGCGTGGATGAGTGCGGACGAGCGCGGCCGCACGGCGACCCCGGCGTCCTCCAGCTCGCGCAGCAACTGCGGCGGCACGTGCTCGTGGTCGAAGGTCACCACGTCGGCGCCGGCCGCGACACGGCGCACCGATCCGGGGTCGTCGTGCGCGCCGATCACGACGTCGGGAGTGACCTGGGCGGCCGGGTCGACCGGGTCCGCCGCGAGTACGCGGAGGGTCTGTCCGAGGGCAACGGCGGACTGGTGGGTCATGCGGGCGAGCTGCCCGCCCCCGATCATCGCCACGACGGGCGCTGCGAGGGGGTTACGGGCGATGCGCGACTGGTCGTTCACGCCCGCCATCGTCTCACGCTCAGCGCAGCCGTCCGGGCAGTCCCCAGCGAAAGCGCGGGGCCGCGGCCGGGGGCCCGGGCGGCGGGGGCGGCGGCAGCCGCAGCAACTCCTCGTAGATCGCGGCGTGGACCCCGGCGACATCGGGGACGTCGTCGATCTCCACGGGCGGCAGGTGGCCCGGTTCGAGGATGAGGGTCCCGGTCCGCAGGGCGCGGTCACCGAGGGTGTGCCGGAACCGCACGGCGCTGAGACGCGCGAGGGGGACGTCGACGCTGCGACGGTTGGAGCCTGCGGGCCGGTAGAGGACCCGCTCATCCGTGACGACGAGGTCGGTGCGGGCCCACCGGACGGCCGGCCACAGGGCGAACCGCAGCACCAGCAGGAGGTAGAGCACCCCCACCAGCGTCCAGACCGCCGTCCGGTCCCCCGTGTGCACCACCTGGGATTCGACGAAACCGCCCGCGATCCCGGCGAGACCCGCGCCCACCACGGCGACCAGGGCGGGGCGCACGAGCGCGCGCCAGTGCGGGTGACTGTGGACGATCAGCTCCTCCCCGGGGGCGACCACCGAACGGACGAAGCCCACGATTCAGCCGCCCAGCCCACCGTCGGCGCCGCGCAGGTGGGTGACGTCCCCCGCCGCCACCGCGAACTCCCCACCGCCGGAGTCGTCCCGGCCCTGCCCGGTGTCGACGACGACGAGGCGCCCCTGCCTGTCCACGCGCGCGGCGCGCCCGCTCCGCACGACGTCCCCGGGCAGTTCGACCCGCACGTCCGAGCCGAGGGTCGAGCACGCCTGCGAGTACTCGGCGAGCAGCGCGTCCGAGACCGAGGACCCGCTGCCGCGCTCGCAGGCGCGCCACTGCGTGTGCCGGACCGCCAGCGCCTCGAGGACGGCGGTGGCCACCGCGTCCCGGTCCGTCACCCCGCCCGCGAGGGACAGGGACGTGGCGTGCGGAACCGGGAGCTCGTCCTCGGTGAGGCTCACGTTGATCCCGACCCCCACGACGAGCGCCGGTAGTCGGACGGAGAAGTCGCCGCCGGCGGGCACCGTGGTCATCTCCACGAGGATCCCGGCGGTCTTGCGCCCATCCACCAGGACGTCGTTGGGCCACTTGAGCGTGGCCTCGACCCCCCCGGCGGCCCGCAGGCCGTCCCGGACCGCGAGCCCGGTGACCAGGGGCAGCCAGCCGAACAGGTCCGGCGCGACGGCGCCGGGCCGGAGCAGGACGCTCATCGCGACCTGGGTCCGCGGCGGCGCGGTCCAGGAGCGGCCCTGCCTCCCGCGGCCGGCGGCCTGGTACTCCGTCAGGAGCACGGTGCGGTCCGGGGCCCCGGCCGCCGCGCGGCGGATCAGCTCGGCGTTGGTCGAGCCGATCTCGTCGACCACCTCGAGCTCCGTGTACCCGGCGCCCGCGCCGTCGACCAGGTCGCGGCGGAGCGCCGCGGCGTCCAGCGGTCGGGGCGACGTGGGCGCGGGATGTGCGTGCATGCCGTCCAGAATAGGGCGGCCCGGCCGCCGCCGGTGGCCCGCCGTCGCGGGAGATGACCGGGTGGCGTACACACGCCGCGACCCGAGTCGTTAGAGTCGTACAACATGACGACTGCCTCAGAACCGGACGTCGGCGACGACGTCCAGACGGACTCCGCGACCCCCGACATCCACACGACCGCCGGGAAGCTGTCCGAGCTGCGCCGTCGCCTGGACGAGGCGCGGGCCCCGATGGGGCAGGCGGCGATCGACAAGACCCACGAGAAGGGCCTGATGACGGCCCGTGAGCGGATCGAGAACCTGCTCGACCCGGGCTCCTTCGTGGAGATCGACGCGCTCGCCCGCCACCGCGCCACCACCTTCGGGCTGGCCGAGCGCCGCCCCCTCGGCGACGGCGTCATCACCGGCTACGGCACGATCGACGGCCGCAGCGTCTGCGTGTTCTCGCAGGACGCCACCGTGTTCGGCGGCTCACTCGGCGAGGTCTACGGCGAGAAGATCGTCAAGGTCATGGACCTGGCCCTCAAGACCGGCCGCCCGATGATCGGCATCAACCACGGCGCCGGCGCGCGCATCCAGGAGGGCGTCGTCTCCCTCGGCCTGTACGGCGAGATCTTCCACCGCAACGTGCGCTCCTCCGGCGTCATCCCCCAGGTCTCCCTGGTCATGGGCCCCTCGGCCGGCGGCCACGTCTACTCCCCCGCGCTCACGGACTTCACGGTGATGGTCGACAAGACCTCCCAGATGTTCGTCACCGGTCCGGACGTCATCAAGACGGTCACCGGCGAGGAGGTCACGCAGGAGGAACTGGGCGGCGCCACCACGCACATGACCAAGTCCGGTGTCTCGCACTACACGGCAAGTGACGAGCAGGACGCCCTGGACTACGTCAAGGACCTGCTCTCCTACCTGCCCAGCAACAACCGCGCCGAGGCCCCGCGCTTCCCGTTCCCGGTCGCCGAGGGCGCCATCGAGGACAACCTCACCCCGGAGGATCTCGAGCTGGACACGATCATCCCGGACTCCTCGAACAGCCCGTACGACATGCACGAGGTGATCGAGCACATCGTCGACGACGGCGAGTTCCTCGAGGTCCAGGCCCAGTACGCGATGAACATCGTGGTGGGCTACGGCCGCGTCGAGGGCCGCAGCGTCGGCGTGGTGGCCAACCAGCCCACCCAGTTCGCCGGGACCCTCGACATCAAGGCCGCGGAGAAGGCCGCACGGTTCGTGCGCACCTGCGATGCGTTCAACGTGCCGATCCTCACCCTGGTGGACGTCCCCGGGTTCCTGCCCGGCACGGACCAGGAGTTCAACGGCATCATCCGCCGCGGGGCCAAGCTGCTCTACGCCTACGGTGAGGCGACGGTCGGCAAGGTCACGGTCATCACCCGCAAGGCATACGGCGGCGCGTACGACGTCATGGGCTCCAAGCACATGGGCGCCGACATCAACCTCGCGTGGCCCACCGCCGAGATCGCCGTCATGGGCGCCTCCGGTGCCGTCGGGTTCGTCTACCGCCCGCAGCTCAAGGAGGCCGCGGCCAACGGTGAGGACGTCGACGCACTGCGCCTGAAGCTGCAGGCCGAGTACGAGGACACCCTCGTCAACCCGTACGTCGCCGCCGAGCGTGGCTACGTCGACGCCGTCATCCCGCCGTCGCACACACGCCTCCAGGTCTCGCAGGCGCTGCGTCTGCTCGACCGCAAGGTCGTCGATGTGCCGGCCAAGAAGCACGGGAACGTGCCGCTGTGAGCCGCGGGGCAGAGGACGCGGCGCAGGCCAGCCGGACGACCGGCGACGAGGCCGCGCCGGCCGCGCCGTTCTTCGAGATCACCGGGGGCAACCCGACCGCCGAGCAGGTCGGGATCCTCGCCGCGGTCTTCGCGACCGCCCAGGGCAATGCCGCCCACGGCGACGCGGGCGGCACGGCGATCCGGAACAACTGGGGGGCTCTCGAGGATCGACTGCGCTCGCAGTTCGGGTACAACCCCAACTCGTTCATCAACAAGCGCTCGTACTGACCGGCCACGGGAGTCCGACGATGTCCGAAGAATCCACGAGCGAGGGCGCGGCCACCCACCACGACCGGGTCATCGGCAGGGTCGAGCCGTTCGAGACCCGCCCGCGGGCCTCGATCGTGCACTCGGACGAGACCACAAAGATCGTCGCCTTCGAGTTCGACGAGGGCCACGAACTCCCGGATCACGCCGCCCACCACCCGATCCTCGTCCAACTCCTGCGGGGGCGGGTGGAGTTCGGCCTGCCGGACCGCACCCTCGACCTGCGGCCGGGCGAGATCGTCCACCTGACGCCGCGACTGCAGCACTCGGTGCGCGCGCTCGAGCGCACCACGTTGACGGTCACCATGCTGCTGCCCCGGAACTGAGTCCGGCTACCCTGGCACGATGATCGCGTTCGCTCTGGCCTCGGCCTCCCCGTCCCGACTGCGCATCCTCGACCAGGCCGGGGTGGACCCCCTCGTCCGGCACCCGCGGGTCGACGAGGACGCTCTCCTGGCCGGCCTCCCGGAGGGCACCCCGCACGTCCGGGTGGTCGAGGAGCTCGCCCGCGCCAAGGCCGCGGACGTCCTCGAGCGCGAGGGCGCGTCGCTCGCCGACGAGGCGCGGGCCGCCGGGGCCGACACGCTCGCCCTGGTGGGATGCGACTCGATGCTGCTCGTGGACGGACAGCTCGAGGGCAAGCCCCACACGTACGAGCGGGCCATGGAACGCTGGACGAGGCTGCGCGGGCGCCACGGCGTCCTGCTGACCGGACACGCCCTGGCGGTCGCCGACGTCTCCGGCGGCGGGGCCCCCGCCGTCGTCCACCGCGGCGCCGACACCTCCGACACCACAGTGCACTTCGGCGCGCCGTCGGACGCCGACCTCGACGTCTACCTCCGCACCGGGGAGCCGCTGGAGTGCGCGGGGGCCTTCACGATCGAGTCGCTCGGCGGCTGGTTCATCGACCGCATCGACGGGGACCCGTCGAGCGTCATCGGGCTCAGCCTGCCGCTCCTGCGCAGGCTCCTCTCCGACGCGGGTCTCCACGCGCACGACGTCTGGCGCCGCGAGCTGCTGGGCTGAAGCGCAGGTCAGCGCGCCCGCGCGGGGGCCGACCCGCCGCTCGGCGCGCCTCGGGTGACCCCGATCCCACACATGAGGGTGGCCTCTCATTACACTGCCAAGGGATATCGGTGTCCCTACCGGGCCGCCGCCCCCACCAGACGTCCATCACCAGGAGGCCCTGAGTGCCCAGTCATGCCAGCTCTCACATCACCAAGGTCCTCGTCGCCAACCGCGGCGAGATCGCGGTCCGGGTGATCCGTGCGGCAAAGGACGCCGGCCTGGCCAGCGTGGCCGTGTATGCCGAGCCCGATGCCGACGCGCTGTTCGTCAAGCTGGCCGACGAGGCCTTCGCGCTCGGTGGGCAGACCTCCGCCGAGTCCTACCTCGTCTTCGACAAGGTTCTCGAGGCCGCCGCCAAGTCCGGTGCCGACGCGATCCACCCGGGCTACGGCTTCCTGTCGGAGAACGCGGACTTCGCGCAGGCCGTCATCGACGCGGGGCTGATCTGGATCGGGCCGCCCCCGGAGGCCATCCGCGACCTCGGCGACAAGGTCACCGCGCGCCACATCGCCGAGCGTGCCCAGGCCCCGATGGCCGCCGGCACCAAGGACCCGGTCTCGGGCGCCGACGAGGTCGTCAAGTTCGCCGAGCAGCACGGCCTGCCCATCGCCATCAAGGCCGCCTTCGGCGGCGGTGGCCGCGGCATGAAGGTCGCCCACGAGATGTCCGAGGTCGCCGACCTCTTCGAGTCCGCCACCCGTGAGGCCGTCGCCGCGTTCGGCCGCGGCGAGTGCTTTGTCGAGCAGTACCTCGACAAGGCCCGCCACGTCGAGACGCAGGTGCTCGCCGACAAGCACGGCAACGTCGTCGTCGCCGGTACCCGCGACTGCACTCTGCAGCGCCGCTTCCAGAAGCTCGTCGAGGAGGCCCCGGCCCCGTTCCTCACCGACGAGCAGCGCCGGCGGCTCCACGAGTCGTCCAAGGCGATCTGCCGCGAGGCCGGCTACTACGGCGCCGGCACCGTCGAGTTCATGGTGCAGGGCGACACGATCTCCTTCCTCGAGGTCAACACCCGCCTGCAGGTCGAGCACCCGGTCACCGAGGAGACCGCCGGGATCGACCTGGTTCTCCAGCAGTTCAAGATCGCCGAGGGCGAGGTGCTCGAGTTCACCGAGGACCCCGCCCCGCGCGGTCACGCGTTCGAGTTCCGCATCAACGGCGAGGACGCGGGACGCAACTTCCTCCCGGCCCCCGGCTCCATCACGCGGTACGACGAGCCCACCGGCCCGGGCGTCCGGCTGGACTCCGGCGTCGAGGAGGGCGACACCATCAGCGGTCAGTTCGACTCGATGCTGGCCAAGCTCATCGTGTGGGGCGAGGACCGCGACCAGGCGCTCGCCCGTGCGGCACGCGCTCTCGACGAGTACGTGGTGGAGGGCATGGCGACGGTCATCCCGTTCCACCAGCACATCGTCACCAACCCGGCCTTCGTCGGTGACGACAAGGGCTTCGACGTCTACACCAAGTGGATCGAGACCGACTGGGAGAACCCGATCGAGCCGTGGACGCCGACCGGCGCCCCCACCGACGACGACGAGCCCGTCGAGCGCAAGAAGGTCGTCGTCGAGGTGGACGGCCGCCGCGTCGAGGTCTCCCTGCCGGGCGATCTCGCCTTCGGCGGATCCCACAACGGCGGCACGGTCCGCCGCAAGGCCAAGGCCCGTACCCGGGGCGGCGCCGCCGGTGCGGCCGCCTCGGGCGACGCCGTGTCCTCGCCGATGCAGGGCACCGTCGTCAAGGTGGCCGTCGAGGAGGGCCAGGAGGTCAAGGCCGGTGACCAGATCGCCGTCCTCGAGGCCATGAAGATGGAGAACCCGGTCGCGGCGCACAAGGACGGCGTGGTCACCGACCTGGCCGTGGAGGCCGGTGCCGCGGTCACCCAGGGAACGGTGCTCTGCGAGATCAAGTAGTCCCCCGCCCGGCAGCCCGGGCACCCCACACGATCCGCCATCCGGTGCACGGGTGGCGGATCGTGTCGTCTCGTCAGTTCTCGCCGAGCGGCTCCATGACGGGCTCCGCACTGGCGGGGTCGAACCGCGCCTCGGCAAGGAACTCCCGCGCCTCCGGAACCGTTTTGAGGTACGCGTCGGCCGCGTCGTCGGAATCGGTGACCTGGCTGGCCTGTTCGGCGGCGACCCGGCGCCCGTACAGGGCGATCTCCCGCTCGGTGCGCTCCTCGTCCCAGTCCAGGACCCCGGCCATCAGTTCCGCCACCTCGCGGGCGCACACGACGCCGCTGTGCTGGTACTCCATGGAGATCCGGGTCCGCCTGACCAGGACGTCCTCGAGGTGGAGGGCGGCCTCCGCCACGGCGGCGTGGACCACCTCGACCCGCAGGTAGCGATCCGCGCCCTCCAGCGGCTCCAGGAGATCCGGTCGCCCGGCGGCCAGGTCCAGGACGTCCTCGAGGAGCGAACCGTAGCGGTCGAGCAGGTGTCGCACCTGCTCCTCGCGGATCTCGTAGCGGTCGGCCAGCCGGTCGACCCGGTTGACCATGGCCGGGAACCCGTCGGCGCCGAGCAGCGGGATGCGCTCGGTGGTGGAGGCGGGAACGGGGTCCGCGGCCTCCCCCAGCTCGGCGACGGCGGCGTCGACGGCGTCAGCGGCCATGACGCGGTAGGTCGTGTACTTACCGCCGGCCACCACGACGGCACCCGGCGCGACGGTCATCACCGCGTGCTCCCGCGAGAGCTTGGCGGTGGAGTCGGCCCCGCCGGAGAGCAGCGGTCGCAGTCCGGCGTAGACGCCCCGCACGTCCTCGCGCCCGATCGGCGTGGTGAGGACGGAGTTGACGTGACCGAGGATGTATTCGATGTCCGCGGCGGTCGCGGCCGGGTGCGCGAGGTCGAGCTGCCAGTCGGTGTCCGTGGTGCCCAGGATCCAGTACTCGCCCCAGGGGATCACGAAGAGCACGGATTTCTCGGTCCGCAGGATGAGCGCGGCGTCGGAGTCCACGCGGTCACTGTCCACCACGATGTGGACCCCCTTGGAGGCACGGACCGTGAAGCCGCCCTCCTCCCCGAGCATCCGCTGGAGCTGGTCGGTCCACACGCCGGCGGCGTTGAGCACCACCGAGGCCCGGACGTCGGTCTCGCGGCCCGTCTCGGCGTCGCGGACCCGGACGCCGGTGACCCGCTCGCCGTCGCGCAGATACCCCACCACCTGGGTGGAGTTGGCCACCACGGCGCCGTGCTTGGCCGCGGTGCGGGCCAGGGTCAGTGTGTGCCGGGCGTCGTCGACGAGGGTGTCCCAGTACCGGATCCCCCCGATCACCGCGTCCTCCCGGAGGCCGGGGGCCACCCGCAGCGCCCCGGCCCGCGTGTAGTGCTTCTGCGGCGGGACGCTCTTGGCACCGCCCATGACGTCGTAGAGGACGAACCCGGCCGCCATGTACGGGCGCTCCCAGAACCGGCGGGTGAGCGGGAACAGGAACTTGAGGGGCCTGACCAGGTGCGGGGCGAGCGTGGACATGCTCAGCTCCCGCTCGTGGAGGGCCTCGGCGACGAGTCCGAAGTCCAACTGCTCGAGGTAGCGCAGTCCGCCGTGGAACATCTTGGAGCTGCGCGAGGAGGTGCCGGCCGCGAAGTCGCGCGCCTCGACCAGTGCCACCGACAACCCACGCGTGGCCGCGTCGACGGCGCTGCCGGTCCCCACGACACCGCCGCCGACCACCAGGACATCGAAGTGCTCCTCCGAGAGCCGGCGCCACGCCTCGGACCGGCGGCGGGGGCCGAGAGCAGACCGTGACGTGTTCGTGGGCATCGCACTCCCTCCGGGGCCGGGGCGGGATCCCGGCCCGTCGTGGCCGACTCTACGCCCGGCCGGACGTAGTCTTGGGCTGTGACGCGCAGCACCTACATCCTCGCCATCGACCAGGGCACCACCTCCTCCCGGGCGATCCTGTTCGACGACCGCGGCCTTCCCGTGCCCACCGCGACCGCCCAGGTCGAGCATCGGCAGATCCTGCCGCGTGCCGGGTGGGTCGAGCACGACCCGATGGAGATCTGGGAGAACGTCCGTACCGTCATGGCCCAGGTCGCCGGGCACGCCGATCTCGAGCCGGACGCGGTGTCGGCGATCGGCATCACCAATCAGCGCGAGACGGTCGTGGTGTGGGACCGGGCGACCGGACTGCCGGTGCACAACGCGATCGTGTGGCAGGACACCCGGACGTCGGGGATCTGCGCGCGCCTCGCCGACGCCCACGAGCGCGGTGGGGACCGCTTCCGTGACACCACGGGGCTCCCCCTGTCCACCTACTTCGCGGGCCCCAAGATCAGGTGGGTGCTCGAGCACCTCGACGAGCGCGGCGAACGCGGTACCGAGCGCGCCGAGGCCGGTGAGCTCCTGGCCGGGACCATCGACTCATGGCTGGTGTGGAACCTCACCGGGGGCATCCGGGGCGGCGACGACGGGCAGCCGGCGCTGCACGTCACCGATGTCACCAACGCCTCCCGCACCCTGCTCATGGACCTGACCACGCTCGGGTGGAGCGACGAGCTGTGCCGGGAGATCGGGGTCCCGCGCGCCATGCTCCCGGAGATCGTCCCCTCCTCGGGCGTGGTCGGGCACGTGACCCGGCGCCGGATGTTCGGCGGCACCCCGATCGCGGGGATCCTGGGAGACCAACAGGCGGCCATGTTCGGCCAGACCTGCTTCGACCCCGGGGACGCCAAGAACACCTACGGCACCGGGGCTTTTCTGCTCCTCAACACCGGGACCACCCCGCACCTCAGCGAGAACGGCCTGCTCACCACGGTCTGCTACCAGTTGGGCGACGACGATCCCGTGTACGCGCTCGAGGGCTCGGTGGCGGTGGCCGGCTCCCTGGTCCAGTGGTTGCGGGACAATCTGGGGATCATCTCGGAGGCCGCCGAGACGGAGGGGTTGGCCGGGTCCGTGGAGGACAACGGCGACTGCTATCTCGTCCCCGCGTTCTCCGGCCTCCTGGCACCGCGGTGGCGGCCGGACGCCCGTGGCGCCCTGGTGGGCCTGACCCGGTTCCACACCCGGGCGCACCTGGCCCGGGCCGCACTCGAGGCGACCGCGTTCCAGACCCGGGAGATGACCGACGCCATGGTGGCCGACGCCGGCTCGTCCGCCGACGCACTGCGCGTGGACGGCGGGATGGTGGTCAACGACTTCCTCATGCAGTTCCAGGCGGACATCCTGGGCATCGACGTGGTGCGCCCGGAGGTCACGGAGACCACCGCGCTCGGCGCGGCGTTCGCCGCGGGTCTGGCCGTCGACCAGTGGGACTCCCCCGACCGGCTGCGTGAGCTGTGGCGCGAGGACCGGCGCTGGACGCCCCGGATGTCGGACGACGAGCGCGAGCGCCTGTGGGCGCGCTGGAACGACGCGGTCGAACGGACGCTGGGCTGGGCCGACGTCGAGGGCTGACCCGGGTCGCTAGTCGAGGTCGTCGTGCCGGATGAGGTGCCGGGCGGCCTCGGTGATGGTGCCGGTCATGGACGGGTACACGGAGAACGAGCCCGCGAGATCCCCCACGGTGAGCTGGTTCCGCACCGCCACGGAGATGGGCAGGATCAGTTCGGAGGCGGTGGGCGCCACGACGACGCCGCCGATCACCACGCCCGAGGCGGGGCGACAGAACAGTTTGACGAAGCCGCGGCGCAGGCTGCGCATCTTGGCGCGCGGGTTGCCGGCCAGCGGGAAGACCTCGACCCGAGCGGGCACCTCACCGCTCTCGATCTGTGCGTGCGAGATACCGACGGTCGCGATCTCGGGGCGGGTGAACACGGCCGCGGCGACGGTCCGGAGCCGGATCGGGCTGACCCCCTCGCCCAGCGCGTGGTACATGGCGATGCGCCCCTGCATCGCCGCCACCGAGGCCAACGGGAGCAGGTCGGTGCAGTCGCCGGCCGCATAGACGCCGGGCGCGGTGGTGCGGGAGACGCGGTCGACCTTGATGTGGCCGCCGGGTTGCTGCTCGATGCCCGTGCTCTCCAGCCCGAGCCCGTCGGTGTTGGGCACGGACCCCACGCACATGAGGGCGTGCGAGCCGGTGACGGTCCGGCCGTCGCTCATCCGGACGATGATGCCGTCCTCGTGGTGCTCCACGGCGTCGGCCCGGGCGTGCTTGGCCAGGGAGACGCCCCGCTCGCTGAGCGCCTCCTCGAGCACGAGCGCGGCGTCGGCGTCCTCGTGCGGCAGGACGCGGTCCCGACTGGAGACCATGGTGACCTTGACGCCCATCTCGGTGAACGCCGAGACGAACTCGGCGCCGGTCACGCCGGAGCCCACCACGACGAGGTGTGTGGGGAGCTCGGTCAGGTCGTAGAGCTGCCGCCAGGTGAGGATCCGCTCGCCGTCGGGCACGGCGTCCGGGAGCACTCGCGGGGTCGAGCCCGTGGCCAGCAGCACCACATCCGCCTCGAGGACCATGTCCCGCCCGGTCTCGAGGGAGACGTGGACATTGTGGGCGGCCATACCGGGCTGGGAGTCGTGGAGCCGGGCGCGACCGGAGAGCAGGCGGACGCCCTCCCGCTGGAGCTGTGACCGGATGTCGGCGGACTGGGCCCGGGCCAGCGACTTGACCCGGCCGTTGACCCGGGTGAGCCGGTAGGCAGTGGGGTCGAAGTGCGCCTGGACCCCCATCTCCTCCGCGCGCCGCATGTCCGTGCGCACGCCGGTCGTGGCGATGAACGTCTTGGACGGGACGCAGTCGGTGAGGACGCAGTTGCCGCCGATGCCCTCCGCGTCCACCACCGTGACGTCCGCACCGTGCTGCGCGGCCACCAGCGCGGCCTCGTAGCCGGCGGGTCCCCCGCCGATGATGATGATGCGTTTGGTCACGGGTCCTCCACGACTGACGATTGTGCGGGCCGGGTGCGACGGTCCACCGGGGCGGCCCGTGGCGCATCCGACATACACGGTAGTCGACCCGGCCGCCCGCCGGACCGCGGGAAGGACGAGCCACACCCGACGAAACGACTACAGTCGAGCCCGTGCCTCTCTATGCCGCGTACGGGACGAACATGCATCCCGAACAGATGAGCACCCGGGCCCCGCACTCGCCGTTCGCCGGGACCGGGTGGCTGCCGGGCTGGCGTCTGACCTTCTGCGGGGAGGACCCCACCTGGGAGGGGGCGGTCGCCACGGTCGTCGAGGACCCCTCGTCCCGCGTGTTCGTGGTGCTCTACGACGTCCCGGAGGAGGACGCCCGCGCCATGGACCGCTGGGAGGGCACCGACCGCATGCCGGCCCGCAAGATCCGGGTCCGCGCGGACCGCCTCCCCACCGTGCCGGCGGGGCCCCCGGTCGGCGCGCAGGAGTCGGAGTTCGCGGTGCCCACCCCGGCCCCCGCCGGGGGCGAGGACACGGTCCTGGTCTGGCTGTACGTGATGGACGCGTTCGAGGGCGGGCTGCCGTCGGCGCGCTACCTGGGGCTGCTCGCCGACGCGGCCGAGGCCGCGAACGCCCCGGAGTCGTACGTCCGCGACCTGCGCACCCGGAACTCACGCAACGTGGGCCCCGGCGCCTGACGTGTCGCCGCTCCTCCACCCCACCGACCCCGCCCGTGCCGCCGCCGCGGCGATCAGCCGCGCGAGCGGGCGCGACCACCACGAGGTCGCCCTCGTGCTCGGCTCCGGCTGGGCGCCGGTGGTGGCCGGGCTGGCCGACCCCGGCACCTCGGTCACGGTGTCCGCCGCGGACCTGCCCGGCTTCGTGCGCCCCACCGCGACGGGCCACAGCGGGACGGTCACCAGTTGCCTCGTCGACGGCCTCCCGGTCCTGGCCGTGGCCGGGCGCACCCACCTCTACGAGGGGCTGGGTACCGAGGCCGTCGTACACCCCGCCCACGTGGCGGCCGCGCTCGGGGCCCGCACGCTCGTGCTCACCAACGCCGCGGGCGGACTGCGCGACGACCTCGCCGTGGGCGACGTGGTCCTCCTTTCCGACCATCTCAACCTCACCGGGCGCTCGCCGCTGAGCGGGGCGGTGTTCGTCGACCTGGTGGACGCCTACTCGCCGCGACTGCGCTCCGCGGCCGCGGACGCCCTGGTCGCCGCGACCGGCTCCCGGCCCGCCGAGGGCGTGTACGCCGCGATGCCCGGCCCCCAGTACGAGACCCCCGCGGAGATCCGCATGCTGCGCACGCTCGGCGCCGACCTGGTGGGGATGTCGACGGTCCCGGAGGTCGTGGCGGCGCGCGGGCTCGGACTCGAGGTGCTGGCGGCCTCCCTGGTCACCAATCTCGCCGCGGGGGTCACCGGCGAGCCGCTCGACCACGCCGAGGTCCTGGCCGCGGGTTCGGCCGGTGCCGCCGGGCTCACCGACGCCCTCCGGGCCGTGCTCCCCGCCGTCGCGCGGGCCTGACCGGGCGGGACGGAGGGCCGGTGACCCTGCATTTCGGTACCGCCGGTGTCCGCGCGCCGCTGGGGCCCGGGCCGTCCCGGATGAACGAGGGCACCGTCGCGCTCGTGGCCACCGCCGTAGCCCGCCACCTGCGCGAGCACGAGCCCGCGGGGTCGCTCGTCGTGGTGGCCGGCGACGCCCGCCACGGCTCGGAGCGCTTCGTCGGGGTGGCCTGCCGGGTGCTCGCCGCGCACGGTCTCGTCGTCGTCACCCCCGGGGCGCCCGTCCCCACCCCGGTCCTCGCCGCCGCCGTCAGGTCACGCGGCGCGGTCGCGGGCCTCATGGTCACCGCCTCCCACAACCCCGCCGGGGACAACGGCATCAAGGTGTACGGCGCCTCGGGCGCGCAGATCGTCCCGCCCACCGACGCGGCGATCGAGCAGCACCTCGTGGCCGCGGCGCGGCGGCGCGTCGCCGCGCCCGACGCCGCGGGGCTGTCCGGGGCCACGAGGGGTGTGGAGGTCGACCCCACCCTCGACGACGACTACGTGGCGGCGCTCGTCGCCGGACTGCCCAGGCCCGCCACGCCCCCGCGCGTCGCGCTGACCCCGGTCCACGGCGTCGGCGGCGAGGTCTGCCGGAGGGTGCTCGGAGCGATCGGGGTGGAGGACGTCACGCTCGTGCCCGAGCAGGCCGAACCCGACCCGGACTTCCCCACGGTCGCCTCCCCCAACCCGGAGCGGCCGGAGACCACCGCGCGACTGCTGGAGCTGGCCGCTCGGATCGACGCCGACGTCGCGCTCGCCCTGGACCCCGACGCCGACCGCTGCGCCACGGGCTTCCGCGACCGGGACGGCCGGTGGCGGATGCTCGACGGCGACACCGCCGGGGCCCTCCTCGCCGATCACCTGCTCACGACCGCGCTGCCGGGCTCGACGACGGGCGCCGGAGCGCCGGTCGTGGCCTCGACGATCGTCTCCTCGCGCCTGCCCTCCCTGCTGGTCCCGGCGCGGGGCGGGCGGCACGTCGAGACGCTCACCGGGTTCAAGTGGCTGGTCCGCGCCGGCGAGCCGCTGCGCTACGCGTACGAGGAGGCGATCGGGCACAGCGTGCTGCCCGGGATCGTGGCGGACAAGGACGGGATCTCCGCCGCGGCCGCATGGTGCGGGATGGTGGGCACCGGGCGCGGTGTCGCGGACCGACTCGACGGACTCGACGCGGAGTTCGGCGCGCACCTGCGACGCAATGTGCCGATCCCGCTGGGCGCCGGGGACGATCCGGTCGAGGCGCTGCGCCGGGCGGCCGGGCGGCTCACCTCGTCTGGCGTGGTGACGCCGCTGGCGGGCACGGCGGGCTTCCGCCTCGACCCGGACAGCGCCCGCGCAGTGGTCCGGCCGTCGGGGACGGAGCCGCTGCTCAAGGTCTACACCGAGGCCTGGACGGGCCCGCGGCCGTCGGGTGCGGAGCGGGCGGCGGCCGCGGAGCGCCTCGAGGCCCTCGCCGCCGAGGTGCTCCGGGCGGCCTCGTCCCCGCGCGGGTGACCTCCACGCGGCCGGGCGCCCGGTGACCGCCGCCCGCGTGGCCGGCGCCGGCAGGGACCCGCGTCAGCGGGGGCCGAAGAGACGGTCGCCCGCGTCGCCCAGCCCGGGGACGATGAACGCGTCGGCGTCGAGCCTGTCGTCGATGGTCGCCGTGAACAGGCGGGCCGCCAACCCCGATTCGCGGACCTTGGCGATCCCCTCCGGCGCGCACAGCACGCACACCACCGTGACGTCGGCGGCGCCGCGCGCGGCGAGCGTCTCGAGCGTCGACACGAGCGACCCGCCGGTGGCGAGCATGGGGTCGAGCACCAGGACGTGGCGGCCGGACAGGTCCCCGGGCAGCGAGCACAGGTAGGAGACGGGCTCGTGGCTCTGCTCGTCGCGCGCCAGGCCGATGAACCCCACCTGCGCGCCCGGGAGCAGGCGCGTGGCGGGGTCGAGCAGCCCCAGCCCCGCCCGCAGGACGGGGACCAGCAGCGGGGAGCCGTCGACCGCGATCCCGGTCGTCTCGGTCACCGGGGTCGTGACCGGGACCTCGACCGTCGGGACCTCCCGGAACGCCTCGTAACAGAGCATGGTCCCGAGCGCGTCCATCGCGGCCCGGAACCCGGCCGTGTCCGTGGCGGCGTCCCGCAGCATACGGAGCCTGTCCCCCACCAGCGGGTGGTCCACGACGTTGATGTCCATGCCCGACACGATCCCACACCGTGGTTTCCGCGGATCCGGTGGAACCGGACCGCTCGGCCGAGGCGTCGAACACTGTGACGGGCACAGAGGGTGGAGAGGGGACAGACCATGCCGGATGGTGCGATCGACGTCCACGTCGACGGGTTACGGGAGCTGGGCACCGGGCTGGGGTCGCTGGCGGACGCGCTGGAGTCGGCGCTCGGCGCAGTGGACTCGTTGCCGCTCGAGGCAGTGGCCCCGGTGGTCGGGCCGGTGGGCGCGGAGTTCATGTCGGCGCTGCTCGCGGCGACCGAACGGCACCGGGAAGTGCTGGGGGGCGTCACGCGGGTGGCCGACGCGGCCGGAGGGCTCGTGCTGGAGACCTGCCGACTGTACGAGGAGTCGGATGTCGCCGGGGCAGAGGCGATCGGCCGCGCCGGCCGTGGCGTCGCAGAGACGGAGGTGTGACGGGCATGATCGCCGACGCACTTGTCTACGCGGGACCCGTCAAGCAGATCCTCGACCTGCTCTCGACCGAGGAGTTCGTCCCCGAACCCGCGCGGGACGTCATGCGGCCGGTGAGCGACGGGCTGGCGGCGGCCACGCGCCTCGGGCCGCCGCTCGAACGCCTGCTCTCGGCCTCCTGGGACTCGATGGCCTCCCTCGGCGCCGCGCACTCCGTGGCCGAGCTCTCGCGGAGCGTGGGGGCGCTCGGGGAGTCGGCGGTGGAGATCGCCCGGGTCACCGCCGTGGCCGCCGACATCGTGGTCCGCGGGACGATCGAGGTGATCGGCATCATCCAGCAGTTCCTGGCCCGCGCCGCGGCGCTGGGGCCGACGCTGGTCACGCCCCCGGGGCAGGCCGCGCTTCTGGGACTCGCCACCGAGCATCTGGCCCGGGGCGTCCAGGTGGTGGAGCGGGTCCAGCTCGAGCTCAAGGCCCCCACCGCCGAGATGCACGCAATCGCCGCCGGCATCCCGGGAGCACCGAGGATGCCGGGCATGCTCGCGGCAGACACGAGCACGGGCGGGGCGATCAACGCCTCGACCGCCGCGTTCACCGGCTCGGGCCCCGGAGCGGTCGGCGGGACGGACGACGGCCCTGTGGGGGCCGGCGCCGCCGGGGCCGGGCTCGCCGCCACCGGGGCCGGCGCCACGGGATCCGCCGACGGGGACGCCGGCGCCACGGGGTCCGCCGACGGCGGATCCGCTGCCGCCGCCGGCTCAGGGGTGGTCGGCGGCGGCGTGGACGTCACGCTGCCCGACGGCTCCGTGGCCACCGCGCCCAACGAACAGGCGGCCGGAGCGGTCCGCAACGCACTGTCCCAACAGGGCGTGCCCTATGTGTGGGGCGGGACCACGCCGGGGCAGGGACTGGACTGCAGCGGCCTGACCCAGTGGGCGTACGGCGACGCGGGCGTCGAGATCCCGCGCCTGGCCCAGGAGCAGGACGTGGGCGCCCAGGTCGCCCAGTCCGACCTCATGCCGGGCGACCTGGCCGTGTGGGACGGCCACGTGGCCATGTACATCGGCAACGACCAGTTGGTCGAGGCCGGCGACCCCGTCTCCGTCTCGGGCCTGCGCACCGACAACATCGGTATGGCCTTCCAGGGCTTCTACCGCCCGACCGGCGGATGAGGCCGGGATCCTGCCGTCACACCGACCCGGCGACCGGAGTGGTCGCCGAGGTCGGGACCGACGGCGTCCCCGTGGGCCTGGCACTGCCGGACGGGCTCCTGGACCGCGCCCCGCAGGACGTCGCCCGCGCCGTCCTGCGGACCCTCACCGTGGCCGCCTCCGACGCCCGCGACCTCCTCGAGCGTCTCGCGGACGACGAATCGGCGGACGACGGGTGGGGCGGGGGCCGGCACGGGACGGCGGAACCGTGAGCACGGCGCCGGACGTCGACGCCTTCCTGGACCGCCTCCGCGGGATCGCGTCGGAGTGGGCGGCAGCACACGACGAGCTCGAGACCATGCAGGTGGTCGCCTCGAGCGCGGACGAGCTGGCCACCGCCACGGCCGACTCCGGCGGGACGGTCACCGACCTGGTCCTGGCGCCCGGCCTGCGCTGGCACGGGTCGGAGGTCGTGGCGACCTCGATCCTCGAGGCCACCTCCGATGCCGTGGAGCGGGCCAATGCCAGACGGGCGGAGCTGGTCTCGGGCTCGGTCGCGCTCGCGGTGAGCGGCCGGAAGAGGTCCGCCGCCGCACTCGCGGGCGAGCGGGGACCCGCAGTGGCCACCGGCCATGGCACCAGCTGACCGCCCACGGATATGCTGACGCGCATGGCCAAGGACATCGTCCCGATCGAGCTCGGTCTCCCGGAGGGAGACGTCACCACCCTCTGGGCGCCCAGCTGGCGCGAGGACAACGACGACTGGGAGGCGTTCCTCGGCCTCGACGAGGACCTGTACGCGTTCCCCTCGACCGCGGAACTCCTCGCCCTGGTCCGCAGTACAGACGAGCACGACCTGCAGGACCACCCGACCTGGGACGAGTTCGCCCAGAGTGATGTGCTGGATTTCCGCGCCACCGACGACGACTGCTTCGACCTGGTCGGGGTGCTCGAACTGCTCGGCGACAGTCCTTCCGAGTCCTCGGTCGACGAGGTGGACCGGTCCTTTGCGATCGCCCGCTCGATCGGCGAGGTGTGCGAGCTCGACACCGTCACCAAGTTCTTCAACGGCAACCCGGTGCTGGCGTCCGTCACGCACGGCATGGACGAGTTCTACGGGCGTGACGGACTCAAGCTGTGGAAGTCCATCCGGAAGACCGTCGCCAAGGGCTGGGACGACGTGCTCGACGCCATCCAGGACGTCATCACCACGCCCGAGGTGGACCGGGCCGAGGTCGAGCGCGCCCGAAAGGACCTGGAGGCCGCCGAGGCCGCGGTCCCCGAGCCCGAACCGGAGCCGGAGCCCGAGCCGACCGGCTACCCCGAGGGCTCGCTGTGGGAGACGGTGGGCATCGACCCGGTCTCGATCGTGTTCGAGGACCAGGAGTACCTCAGCCTGCGCTGCTACCTGGGTGACCGCCCGGTCTTCCTCGGCGACGGTGACCAGGTGTACGTCTTCACCAGCGCGCGTGGCCTGGCCCGGTACCTGGCGGACAATGACGACGACACGCTGAGCAGGGTGGCCACCTACGAGAGCGTCAAGATGGCCGCCACCGACGGCAGCCTCGACGTCCACGTGACCGACGAGAACTCCTACGTCCTGGTGGGACTGGACCGCGACATCGAGGTCGGCCCGACGATGGTGGACGCCGACCAGCTCGGACTGGCCGTCGAGCTGGTGTCGGACCTGGCGAACTACATCGGGGACGGCGACCTCGAGGCCTCCGTCACCGGACGCGGGTCCGCGCTGCGCCGCTACCTGCACTACGTGCTCAACCCGGACGATGGGAACCTGCTCGAACCCAGCGCACCGTACGACGACGAGGCCTCGGAGTGGCGCGACCTCGTCGACGATGTCAAGAAGCTGTTCACCACCCCCGACATGGCCTGACCAGGGGCGTCACCAACCCCGGTGGCGCTCCAGGACGACACCGGCCGGCCCACGGGCCGTCTCGGGGCCTCCGATCGCCAGCGCGCCGGACAGCTCGTCCAGGGCGGCCGGCAGTCGCGCGGGATCGCCCGCGTGCACGGTCGCGACCGGCTCGCCCCCGCGGACGTGCTCGCCCTCGACCCGCTCGAGCCGGACGCCGGCAGCGGGGTCGACCGACTCGCCCGGGCGGGTGCGGCCGGCCCCGGAGAGCCACGAGGCACGTCCCACACCGAGCGCGTCCCACCGGAGGACACCGGCCGCCGGGGCCCGCACCACCTCGGTCTCCCGGGCGGTCGGCAGGGGCGCGTCCGCCGCCCCGCCCTGCGCCGCGATCATCGCCCGGTAGGAGTCCATCGCGCGCCCGTCGTCCAGTCGCTCGCGCGGATCGTCCCCGATCCCGACCGACTCCAACGCCTCGGCGGCGAGCGCACAGGTGAGATCCACCATGTCCCGCGGCCCACCGCCGGCGAGGATCTCCAGGCACTCGGCCACCTCGAGCGCGTTGCCCACGGCCCGCCCCAGCGGCGTGTGCATGGCGGTGACGAGCGCGCTGGTCCGCACGTCGGCCGCGGTCCCGATCTCGACCATCACACGCGCCAGCTCGGCCGCCCCGGCGCGGTCGACCATGAAGGCGCCGGACCCGCACTTGACGTCGAGGACCAGACTGCCGGTCCCCTCCGCGATCTTCTTGCTCATGATCGACGACGCGATGAGGGGGATCGACGGCACGGTCCCGGTGACATCGCGCAGGGCGTAGAGGGCGCGGTCGGCCGGGGCGAGGTCCGCGCCCGCCGCACAGATCACCGCGCCGACCCGCTCGAGCGCCGCCCGCATCTCGTCCGCATCCAGGTCGGCCCGCCACCCGGCGATCGCCTCGAGTTTGTCCAGGGTGCCGCCGGTGTGCCCGAGCCCGCGCCCGGACAATTGCGGCACTGCGACGTCCCACGTCGCGAGCAGCGGGGTGAGCACCAGCGTCACCGCATCGCCGACGCCGCCGGTGGAGTGCTTGTCGACGGTGGGCACGCGTCGCCCCGCGCGGGCGAGGCCGGAGAAGTCCATCCGCCCGCCGGAGGCGACCATGGCGGAGGTCCACCGCGCCGTCTCCCGGTCGGTCATCCCGCGGAAGAACACGGCCATCGCGAACGCCGACATCTGCTCGTCGGGCACGAGTCCGCGGGTGTAGGCGTCGAGCAGCCAGTCGACCTCGTCGTCGTCGAGCTCCCGTCCGTCCCGTTTGGCCTCGATCAGGCGCACCGCCGACCTACCGCCACCGTGATCGTCGCGCCCGGTCACGTCAGGGCCTCCGGTCCGAACGCGTCCGGGAGCAGGTCGCCCAGTCGCACCGGCCCCCGCGCGGAGTGGACCACCAGGTCCGGGCCGCCGTGTTCGTGGAGGAGTTGGCGGCACCGGCCGCACGGCGCCAGCGGGTCCCCGGCGCGGGTGACGACGACGAGCTCGAGCAGTCGCCCGCCGCCCGTGCGGTGGAGGTCCGACACGAGCGAACACTCAGCGCACAGGGTCAGTCCGTAGGAGGCGTTCTCGACATTGCATCCGGTGACCACGCGGACGTCCCGCGCGCCCGGGGCCGTCGCCGTGGCGGCCGCCCCCACCCCCAGGCCCGAGTACGGGGCGTAGGCGTCCGCAGCGGCCGCGCGCGCCTCGGCACGAAGTCGTTCCGTCGACACGCATCGTTGTGCTGCGGTTTCGTCACCCGACACCATGATCTACTCCCCGGTAACTACTTTTAGGGTCCCCTAACTGGGATAACCCTTCCGGGCGGCGCTACCCACCCGGCTTCTCATCAGCCTGCTCTCAGGACTAAAGTCCACGTTAGGCGCACACTGTGCTCTCCTGCCGGTTCGCGCGCCCACGGCATCAGGCCCAGACGATTCGGAGGCACGAGAAAGCCCATGAGCAGTACTGCGCAGGCGCCGGCGCGTCCGGCCCCCTCTAAGAAGTTCAACCTCTACAAGGGCGATCCAGGGATGTGGTCGTGGGTCGCTCACCGGATCTCCGGCGTCGGGATCTTCTTCTTCCTCTTCGTGCACGTGCTCGACACCTCGCTCGTCACGGTGAGCCCCGAGACCTACAACGGGGTCATGGAGACCTACAAGACGCCGATCGTCGGCCTCATGGAGATCGGCCTCGTGGCGCTGGTCCTCTTCCACGCCCTCAACGGTCTCCGGATCGTCGCGATCGACTTCTGGTCCAAGGGCGCCAAGTACCAGAGGCAGATGCTCTGGGCCGTCCTGGCGATCTGGGTCGTGGTGTTCGCCGCCGCGACCGCCCGCCTCCTCTTCATTCTCTTCCAGCACATCTAAGGAGAACGATCATCATGGCAGACGCACCAGTTCTCCAGACCTCGTACGACCGGCCGGCCTCGCTGGCCCAGCCGCGCTCCCCGCGACTGCGCTCGGGCGGCAACTTCGAGCGCACCGCGTGGATCTTCATGCGCGCCTCGGGTGTCGCGTTGGTCTTCCTCACCCTCGGCCACCTCACCGTGGGCCTGATGATCGATGACGGTGTCCACCGCATCGACTGGGCCTACGTCGCGGACCGCTGGCAGAGCCCCTTCTGGGCCACGTGGGACATCCTCATGCTCTGGCTCGCCCAGCTCCACGGTGCCAACGGCGTGCGGACCGTCATCGCGGACTACGCGCGCAAGGACTCGACCCGGTTCTGGCTCAACGCCGTCCTCGTCGTGGCGACCGTTCTGGTTCTCTTCCTGGGCACGTATGCGCTCTTCGGGCTCGCCTACGACGTTTGATCGACGTCTGTGACCGACGTCCGCGGACCATTCCACTTCGAAAGCGAGCACTGAGACAACCATGACCGATCGCCAGGTCCACCAGCACCAGTACGAGGTCGTCATCGTCGGCGCCGGCGGCGCCGGCATGCGCGCCGCCATCGAGGCCGGCCCGCGGACCCGCACCGCCGTGCTGACCAAGCTCTACCCCACCCGCTCCCACACCGGCGCCGCGCAGGGCGGCATGTGCGCCGCCCTCGCCAACGTCGAGGAGGACAACTGGGAGTGGCACACGTTCGACACTGTCAAGGGCGGCGACTACCTCGTCGACCAGGACGCCGCGGAGATCATGGCCAAGGAGGCCATCACCGCCGTCATCGACCTCGAGAACATGG
>DHCFD07801__coassemble_1150_pt1 | contig 31268 bp, 32 predicted proteins | sample DHCFD07801__metabat2_high_PE_018 | metagenome-assembled genome bin DHCFD07801 | reverse complement strand
CCCGGTGCTGGGCGCGCGGCCGCTGCGTCGCACGATCCAGCGCGAGATCGAGGACCAGCTGTCGGAGAAGATCCTCTTCGGCGAGGTCGCGGCCGGCGAGCTCGTCTCGGTCGACGTCGAGGGCTGGGACGGCGAGTCCGACAAGACCGAGGACGCCAGGTTCACGTTCTCGGGCTCACCGCGCCCGGAGGCCGAGCTCGAGGAGGATCGTGAGGAGGTCGCGGCGAGCGTCGCTCCCGCCGGCGAGGCCGGCCCGGGCGATTCGCTCCCGCCGTCCTCGGGCGGCTTCGGTGGTGGCTCCACCGGCGGCGGCCCCGCCAGCGGCGGCGGAGCGGCCCCGGCCACCAGCTGACCGGCCCCGCGGCTGAAGCAGTCGACGGCCCCCACCTCGTTCACGAGGTGGGGGCCGTCGGTCATTTCGGTGCGAGGCCCTGGCTGGTCCGCGCACGCCGCCCGCCGGCCCCGCCCAGGAGGCACGGGAAAGGTCGTCTGTACTGCGGTTTTTGTCGTGCTCATCGCGGCCGGCGTCGCCGGACGCCGCAGTGAGCACGACCAATATCTGCCGATCTCGACCGTCAGGTCGTGATCCGGTCCCACAGTGTCGTGATGGCGCCCCACCCGACCATGCCGACGGTGGAGTAGAGCAGTGCCCAGAGGACGCAGCCGACGGCCACGGCGGGCAGGTATCGCCGGAGTGGCATCCGGGTGAAGCCGGCGCTGAAGTTGATCGCGGTCTGGATACCGATGGTGAGGAACGACAGCGGCACCGCGATCACCCCGAAGCGGGCGGAGAAGCGTTGGGCCCGCTGCATGGTCGGCCCCTCGAGGCGGTGGGCGAGCTTCTCGCTGAGCGTCCCGCCGTACAGTGCGCCCCGGCCGAGCCAGTAGGTGGCGTTGGCGCGCAGCATCACGATCACGAAGAGCGTGCCGAAGGCGATGGCGAACGGCTGCTCTGCGATCCGGTCCATGAGGGGCGCTGTGGTGGTCTAGGGGGCGGGATCAGCCGGCGGGCTTGACGTCCATGACGACATCGAACTCGAGGAGGTTGGCGCCCTCGGCGACGGGCTTGCCGTGCTCACCCTTATGGGCCGCCCGGGCGTCCCCGTCGCGCCATGCCGCGAAGGACTCCTCGTCCTCCCACGTGGTCACCACGAAGTACCGCTCCTCGCCCGCGGTGGGACGGAGCAGCTGGAAGCCGAGGAAGCCCGGGGAATGCTCGACGGTGTGCGCGCGCTCGGAGAAGCGACGCTCGAGCTCGGGCCCGGCCTGCGGCGGGATATTGAGGGCGTTGATCTTGACGACTGCCATGTAGGCGAGCCTACCCTCAGGATTCGCGGGGCACATCGCCCGGCCCGGGCAGGGGCCGGGCGGGCTATGCGGGTTGCGCGATGACGCCCATGAACAGCGGCCAGCCGGTCTCCTCGTGCACGATCCGCAACACGAAGGGGCGGTCCACGACCATCCGGGCGGTGTTCTCGGGCGGAGGCGGGGCTGAGGTGACGCCGGCGACCTCGGTGACCGCGGCTGCGACCGTCCCCGACTCGTCGACTGTCATGACGGCCCTGTGCTCGGCCTGGCCGATCTCGGTGCCGGGCGCGATCGGGTCGAGGCTGTCGCCCGATATGACCGAGCCCAACCCGATGGCTTCGAGCGCCCCGAGGAGGGGGAGGTCGGTGTCGACGTCGATCCGCGGCATCGCCAGATCGACCGCGGTGGCCGGATCAGCGGCCAGGTCGTCGTCCAACGTCGACCAGTGACCGGGGTCGAGGTCGGACGGCTGTGCGCCCTCGGCGGGGAGTACCACGTCCATCGCGAACCCCTCGGTGTAGGGCAGTCGCACCGCTTGGGTCCCGTCGGCGTTCGAGTAGGTCGCCGTGATGTCCTGGTGCATGAAGTCGACTTGGGTGGTGGCGCCACCGGGGCCGTGGAAGTCGCGCGGTCGGGTCTCCGATGCGGCGAACTGGTGCTGCCACCGTGCGGCCAGGAGGACCGCATTCTGGAGAACGAACTCGAGACCCGGGCCGGGCTCGATCGCGGACCTGTCGATGAGCCCACCGGTGTGCTCGGAGACCCACTCGTCCAGTCTCCGGGAGTCCCCGGCGAGGTCGATCTGGGACGTGTCCGCGCTGAAGCTCCGCGCGAGGGCGTCGAGGAACGGCTGCCCGACCTCTGCGTCGTCATCGACCGCGATGTGGTTGGCCAGGTGGAGTAGCGGACGCTCGGGGAGTTCCTCGCCCTGGATCAGTGACGGGTCGTCGTCGTAGCCGAGCACCGCGGCCTGCAGCGCGCTGTAGGCCTGGGTCCGGTCCTGTCCGGACGCTCCGAGCGCCACGTCGAGCTCGTCGGCCGCCGGACCCTCGGCACCCTCCGCGAGCATCGCCAGCATGACGGCGACCGACGCCGGCGAGATGATCGAGTTCTCCGGCTCGCCGTGCCCGGACTGTGACCAGTCGAGTAGCCGCGTTCCCAGTTCGGTCGTCGCGGCCACCGCGTCGTCCACCGCGCGAGCCTCGTCCAGTGCCACCGGTTGATGCTCCACTTCCGAGTCCGGTCCGTCCGCCGATCCGGCGCAGCCCGTGAGCAGGAGCGCGGTGGCCATCAGGCCACAGCCCGACCGGCGGACTGCTGTTCGGACGGGGCCCATGGTTCGACGCTATGAGTCCTCGGGTGCGTCCGTCAACGCCGGCAGCCCGTTCCGGCCGTTCTGTTCACCCCGGCAGCGAATATCCCTCGTCGACCCGCACCACCAGCCCGTCGTCGACAAGTGAGGCCAGCGCCCTCGCCCGCTGCACCTCGTCGGGCCAGACGGCGTCCAGCCGCGAGGCCGTCGCGGTGCCGTCGCCGTCGCGCAACACGTCCAGCAGCATCCCGCGGACCTGACGGTCGGTGCCGGCGTAGGTCTGGGCCCTGCGCCGCGGCCCGTCCCACTCGGGCTTCCCGGCGGCCACCCACGCGCACGAGGCGGCCAGCGGGCAGTCGTCGCATCGCGGCGACCGCGCGGTGCACACGAGCGCACCCAGCTCCATGATCGCCACGGAGAACGCGACCGCCTCCGCCCGCCGCGCCGGCAGGAGAGCCTCTACGGCGGCGAGGTCGCGACGGTTGGACGGCGGGCCCGCCTCGGCCACGCCGTTGACCGCCCGGGCGACCACCCGCCGCACGTTGGTGTCGACCACCGGGACGGCCTGCCCGTGCGCGAAGCACGCCACGGCCCGGGCGGTGTAGTCGCCGACCCCGGGTAGGGAGAGGAGGTCGTCGACCCCGGTGGGGACCTCGCCGCCGAAACGGTCGACGACGACGAGGGCGCACTCCTGCAGCCGCAGCGCCCGGCGGGGGTAGCCGAGCTTGCCCCACATCCGGATCACCTCGCCCGGGGACGCGGCGGCGAGCTCGGCCGGCCCGGGCCAGCGCTCGAGCCACGCCCGCCACACGGGCTCCACGCGGGCGACCGGCGTCTGCTGGCTCATCACCTCGCAGAGCAGGATCTCCCAGGCGCTGACGCCCTCCCCACGCCACGGGAGGGGCCGCCCGGCGCGGTCGAACCAGGACAGGAGGGCGGGGGAGTCGATGCCGTGGGCCGCGGTGGAGGTCAATGCTCGGCCCCCACGGCCGCGGGTGCACAATATGAGCCATGCCTCATACCAACCCGATCAGCGCCTGGGCTTCGCTCCGCGACGGCAATCACCGGTTCGTCGAGGGGGAGATGCGTCATCCCAGCCAGAATACCCAGCGCCGGGAGGACCTCGTCGCCGCGCAGCACCCCAAGGCCGTGCTGTTCGGCTGCTCGGACTCGCGGGTGGCCGCCGAGATCATCTTCGATCAGGGACTCGGCGACCTGTTTGTGATCCGCACCGCCGGGCACATCATCGACACCGCCGTGCTCGGCTCGATCGAGTACGCCGTGCACCTGCTCAACACGCCGCTGATCGTGGTCCTGGGACACGACAGCTGCGGCGGCGTCGCCGCGGCGGTCGAGGCGCTCAAGACCGGCGAGGTCCCGCCCGGGTTCCTCCGGGACGTCGTGGAGAAGGTCTCGCCCTCGATCCTCAACGGGCGTCGCGAGGGGCTCAAGACCACCGACGACTTCGAGGCCCGCCACATCCTGGAGACCGGCGAGCTGCTGGAGCAGCGGTCCAAGATCATCAGCGACCGGGTCGCCTCGGGTGAGCTCGCGATCGTCGGCGTGACGTACAAGCTCAACGACGGGCGCGCGTATCTGCGCAGCGTGATCGGCGACGTCGAGGACGTCCCGCACGGCCCCGGCGAGGAGATGGTCGCGGTGTAGGAGCCCCCGGTCTGCGGACACGCCGTGACGGCGCGGTACGTCCGGGGCCGGGACGGCTCTAGAGTTGGTCCCGTGCACGATCCCCAGGGTTCCCTTCCACGTGAGGTGTATGTGCGGCGCCGCGTCGCCGCTGCCGCCGTCGCGGTAGTCGCCGTCCTCGCGGTGGTGCTCGCCCTGTTCCTCGCCTCGCGGGACTCCGGTACGGACACGCAGGAGACGGCCGGCGGCGACCCGAGCGCCGCGCCCGAGACCACGACGTCGGAGACCACCACGGACGAGACCACCTCCGAGGAGCCCGGCGCCTCACGGGGCCGCTGCGCGGACTCGGACCTGCAGCTGCAGGTGTGGCCGTCGGAGCCCAACGTCCCACAGGGCGAGTCCGTCCGGTTCTTCGTCAACATCCTCAACACCTCGGACACGACGTGCGACGTCGACCTCTCGGAGGCCCCGCTGTCCTTCGAGGTCTACCGCCTCGACACCAACGTCAAGGTCTGGTCGAGCATCGACTGCACCACGCCGCGCGGCGAGGACGAGGTCGAGCTGCAGCCGGACGAGCCCGAGGCGCGACAGATCGACTGGACCGGCCGCCAGTCCGCCGAGGGGGCCTGCTCCGAGGCGGACCGCACCCCGGTCGAGGTGGGCGCGTACCAGGTGTACGCCCTGGCCGGGAACGTGTTCAGCCCCGCGGCCACCTTCAACGTGGTCGAGCCCGCCTGACCCGTCCGCCCGGCGCGCCCCGCCCGTCAGCGGATCTCGTCGAGCGCGCCGGACTGCAGGCGCGACAGCCACTGCCGCACGTGGCGGGACCACAAGGCGCCGACGGTCTCGACATCGGCGAAGTCGGACTTCTCGGCCGCCAGCAGCGCCGGCACGGTGCCGAAGCGTTCCACGAGTGCGGTGATCTGCCCGGGCCGCAGCCGCGGGATGTGCGCCAGCAGTCGGTAGCCGCGCGCCGTCACCTGACCGTCGAGATCCTCGGGCTCCGCGGGCAGGCCCAGGCAGCGGGCGACCGGCCCCGGCAGCAGCAGGTCCGCGTCGGAGAGGGCGTCGAGCCGGGCCAGGGCCGCGTCGACCCGGTCGGTCGTCGGGACGGGCGGGGCATGCGCAGCCGCGGGGTCCAGCAGGTGGTCGAGGACGAGGCGGCGCAGCTCCTCCGACGTGTCCGAGAGCAGCTCGTCCAGCTGGAGTGAGGTCTGGCGCCCGTACTCGCCCATCTCCTCGGCGAGGTCGGCGAGCTCGGTGCCGAGCCGCTCCAGGCGCAGCATCCGTTGCGTCAGCGTCACCACGTCCCGGACGGTGGCGTACCCGCCGATCTCCGCGCGGTCGAGGTGTGCGCGGGCCCGGGCGGTGCGGGCCCCTTGGCGTTCCAGCGTGGACAGTGACTGGTCGGCGCGCGCGAGCAGGACCACGGGGTCGACGAGGACGCGGGAGAGCCCGGCGCAGTACACGGTCACCGTGGTCATGGACGCCGAGACCGCGACGGTCGGGACCCCGGCGTGCAGGGAGGTGCGTTCGGCGGCGCGGTGGCGCGTGCCGGTCTCCGCCGCGGGGTGCGAGGGGTCGGGGACCAGGTGGACGTTGGCCCGGCGGATCCGCGTGCCGTCCGTGGACAGCACCACGGCGCCGTCCATCTTGCTGAGCTCGCGCAGGAGCGCCGGGCCGAACTCGACGTCGAGGTCGACCCCGCCGTCGCAGATGGCACGGACCGCGGGGTCGTGTCCCAGCACGATCAGTCCGCCGCTGCCGCTGCGCCGGATGCGGTCGAGGGCCTCACGCAGGGGTGTGCCCGGGGCCAGGCGGCGCAGGACGTCGCGCATCGCGGCCCCCGCGGGGGAGGTGTCCGGCGTGCGGCCGGGGTGGGTGGCCGACTCAGTGCCCCTCTTCCGGGTTGGTGGGGGCGGCCGGGCGGGTGAAGTCGCCGGACCCGGTGGGCTCGGCGATGACGCCGGCCGAGGTCTCGATGACGTCGCCCGAGGAGAACGACACGGTGGCCGGGGCGGACTGCGCGATGGTCAGGTCGTCGGCCGAGGGCAGGGTGGCCGTGACGTGCTCGATGCAGACGCCCTCGGCGGGCGGCGCCTCGGACTCCTCGGTCGTGGCGACCACCGAGCAGTCGCGCTCGAGCGGCGCGGTCTCGCCGAACTGCACCTCCTCGCCGTCGATCTCGACCCGCTCGATCGAGACCGGCTCGTCGAGGCCGTATCCGTTGTGGGAGATGGTGAAGCCGACCCGGGCCTCGCCCTCGCCGGACCCGGGGAGCACCACCCGGAGGTCGTTGACGGACATGTCGCCGGACGTGCCCTGTCCACCGTCGACGGCCGCCACCTGATCCGCGGTCTGCGAGATCTGTCCCGCGCTGCACGCGGATGCGCCGAGGGTCGCCCCCACGGCCAGGACCACGAGCGCGGTGCGGCGCAGGCCGGTGTTCGGTGAAGTCACGTCAGGCTCCTCGGGGATGATCGTCTCTCAGGCCGGTCTCATCGTAGTCCACGGCCCACCGTCCCCGGTGTCGGAGTGGCCTCCTCGGGGGCAACAGAATGCCTGGACAGGCGCTACAGGTTGCTGACCTGCGCAAACGGATAACGCCTGAACTGAGGGCGTGCTAAGATAGGCGAGTCGAAAGGGGAAAGCCACTCATGGAGTTCAAGGTCGGCGACACCGTCGTCTACCCGCACCACGGCGCTGCGCTCATTCAGGCGATCGAGGTGCGGACGGTCAAGGGTACCGAGAAGGAATACTTGGTCCTCAAGGTCTCCCAGGGCGACCTCACGGTCAAGGTTCCGGCCGAGAACGCTGAGTACGTGGGAGTGCGCGACGTCGTCGACGAGGCCGGGCTGGCCAAGGTCTTCGACGTCCTGCGCACCGAGCACGCGGAGGAGCCCACCAACTGGTCACGTCGCTACAAGGCCAACGGCGAGAAGCTGGCCTCGGGCGACATCAACAAGGTCGCCGAGGTCGTCCGCGACCTGTGGCGTCGCGATCTCGACCGCGGGCTGTCCGCCGGCGAGAAGCGGATGCTCGCCAAGGCGCGGCAGGTGCTCGTGGGCGAGCTGGCGCTGGCGGAGCGGGCCGACGAGGACCACGCGGACGCACTCCTCGACGAGGTGCTGGCCTCCGCCTCCGCGGCACCCGCGTGACACAGCGCATCTGGTGACGCGCCGGAACCGACGCGGCCACCCCGCCCCCCGGGGCCGGGTGGCCGCGGTCGTTCCCGCGGCGGGGGCCGGGGTCCGACTCGGCGCGGGCGTGCCCAAGGCGTTCATCGAGATCGACGGCACCAGCATGCTCGTGCGGGCCGTCGCCGGGCTGCTGGACTCTGGCGTCGTGGACGACGTCGTGGCGGTGGTCCCGGCCGCTCGCGTCCGGGAGACCGAGTCGCTCCTGGCCCCGCTCCGGGCGGACGGACACCTCGTCGTCGTCACCACCGGCGGCGCCGAGCGCACCGACTCGGTGCGCAACGGGCTCGCGGCGTTGGAGTCCACCGCACCGGCCGGAGACGCCGGCTACGACGTCCTGCTGGTCCACGACGCCGCCCGCTGCCTGGCCCCCGCCGGGCCCACCCGCCGGGTCGTCGAGACCGTCCGCGCCGGCGCCGGGGCCGTGGTTCCCGTGCTGCCGGTGGTCGACACCGTCAAAGAGGTCGACGACGACGGCGTGGTGATCGGCACGCCCGACCGGTCCGCGCTGCGCGCCGTGCAGACCCCGCAGGGCTTCGACCCGGCCCTCCTGCTCGCCGCCTACGACGCGGCCGGGGACGTGGCGACCGACGACGCCGGACTGGTCGAGCGGCTCGGCGAGCCCGTCGTCACCGTCGAGGGACACGCACTGTCGTTCAAGATCACCACCGCCGACGACCGCATGCTCGCCGAATTCCGACTGAACCCGCCGCCCCCGCGCCCCGAGGAGCCGCATGACTGAGCCCGTGATCCCCCGCGTGGGGGTCGGCACCGACACCCACCGGGTCGAGCCCGGCAAACCGTGCATGATGGCGTGCCTGCACTTCGAGGGCGCCGACGGCTGCGAGGGGCACTCCGACGGCGACGTGGTGGCACACGCCCTGGTCGACGCCCTGCTGTCCGCCGCCGGGCTCGGCGACCTCGGCGCGCTGGTCGGTACCGGCCGCAGTGAGTACGACGACGTCTCCGGCGAACGCCTGCTGCGCGAGGCCGTGGCGGAGCTGGCCGGGCACGGTTGGGCGATCGGCAACGGCGCCGTGCAGATGGTGGGCAACCGCCCCAAGATGGGGCCGCGACGGCTCGAGGCGGAGGCGACGCTCACGGAGATCGTCGGCGCCCCGGTCTCGGTGTCGGCGACCACCACCGACGGGCTCGGCTTCACCGGTCGCGGCGAAGGGGTCTCCGCCGTCGCCACCGCGCTGGTCTACCGCGCCTGAGCCCGCGGAAGACGAGACGCGGCCCGCGGCAGCGTCCCCGGTAGACTCCGGAGCCGTGACGCTCCACCTGTATGACACCGCCACCCGCGCACTGCGGGAGTTCACCCCTGTCCGGGAGGGACACGCGTCCGTCTACCTCTGTGGCGCCACCCCGCAGGCGATCCCGCACATCGGGCACGTGCGCTCCGGCGTCGCCTTCGACATCCTGCGGCGGTGGCTCCTGGCCACCGGGTACGACGTGGCCTTTGTCCGCAACGTCACCGATATCGACGACAAGATCCTCACCAAGGCCGCCGAGAACGGCCGCCCGTGGTGGGAGTGGGTCGCCACGCACGAGCGCGCGTTCACCGACGCCTACGACGCGCTCGGGGTGCTGCCGCCGTCCACCGAGCCGCGCGCGACGGGCCACGTCACGCAGATGATCGAGTACATGGAGCGGCTGATCGAGCGCGGCTTCGCCTACTCGGCCGAGGGCAGCGTCTACTTCGACGTGGCGGCCTGGTCCCGCGATCCCGACGGCGACTACGGGCACCTGTCCGGCAACCGGCCCGAGGACGTGGACCAGGGCGAGTCGGCGGACCTGCGCGGCAAGCGGGACCCCCGCGACTTCGCCCTGTGGAAGGCCGCCAAGCCGGGCGAGCCCAGCTGGCCCACCCCGTGGGGCGACGGCCGCCCCGGCTGGCACCTCGAGTGCTCGGCCATGGCCACCTGGTACCTCGGCGGCACCTTCGACATCCACGGCGGCGGCCTGGACCTGCGGTTCCCGCACCACGAGAACGAGGTGGCGCAGGCCCACGCCGCCGGCGACGGGTTCGCCCGCTATTGGCTGCACAACGGCTGGGTCACCATGGCCGGCGACAAGATGAGCAAGTCGCTGGGCAACGTGCTCAGCGTGCCCAACGTGCTCACGCAGGTGCGGCCGGTGGAGCTGCGCTACTACCTGGGCAGTGCGCACTACCGCTCGATGCTCGAGTACTCGCCCGAGGCACTGCAGGAGGCGGCCGCCGGCTACCGGCGCATCGAGGCCTTCGTCCACCGCGTCGCCGAGGACGGTGAGGTGCCGGTGGGGACGTGGACCGACGGTTTCGCCGCCGCGATGGACGACGACCTCGGGGTGCCCGCCGCCCTGGCCGTGATCCACGGCACGGTACGGGCCGGCAACACCGCGCTCTCGGGCGGCGACCGCGAGGCGGCGCGGGAGGCCGCGTCGACGGTCCGCGCGATGGCGGCCGTGCTGGGGGTCGACCCGCTGGCCGAGCACTGGCGGACGGCCGGGGCGGCGGAGGACGCCACGGCGGAGGCGCTCGACGCACTCGTGCACGCCGAGCTGGAGGCGCGCAGCACCGCGCGCCGGAGCAAGGACTTCGCCACCGCCGACGCCATCCGGGACCGACTGGTCGCGGCGGGCATCGAGGTGGCCGACACCGCGGATGGCCAGAAGTGGTCACTCGCCGACCGGAGGGACTGACATGGCGGGCAACTCGAACCGGCGCGGCGCGATCCGTAAGAGCGGCACCAAGAAGGGCCAGGTCGTCGGGTCCGGCGGCCAGCGGCGACGCGGGCTCGAGGCGCGCGGGGCCACCCCCAGGGCCGAGGACCGGACCTACCACCCGGCGCACCGCAAGGCCAAGGCCGCCAAGCGTCAGGAACAGGGCGCGCAGCAGCGTCGCCGGCACGCGCAGAAGCAGGCCGACGGCCCGGAGCTGGTGGTGGGCCGCAATCCCGTGGTCGAGTGCCTGCGCGCCGGTGCCCCCGCCACCGCGCTCTACGTGGCCGTGGGGGCCGAGGCCGACGAGCGGCTGACGGAAGCCGTGCGCGTCGCCTCCGACCGCGGGATCTCGATCCTCGAGGTCCCGCGCAACGACCTCGACCGCATGACCTCCAACGGCCTGCACCAGGGGATCGGGCTGCAGGTCCCGCCGTACAGCTACACCGACCCCGCCGACCTCCTGAGGGCGGCGATGGACGCGCCCGAGCCCGCGTTGCTGGTGGCGCTCGACAACATCACCGACCCCCGGAACCTCGGTGCGGTCATCCGGTCCACCTCGGCCTTCGGCGGTCACGGGGTGCTGATCCCGGAGCGTCGCAGCGCGTCCATCACCGCCGTGGCCTGGCGGTCCTCAGCCGGAGCCGCGGCCCGGCTGCCGGTCGCCCGCGCCACCAACCTCAACCGCACTCTGCTCGAGTGGGCCAAGTCCGGCGCCCAGCTCGTGGGACTCGACGCGGGGGGCGACGTCTCGCTCGACGACTACGACGGCACCGGGCCGACGATCGTCGTGGTCGGCTCGGAGGGCAAGGGCCTGTCGCGGCTGGTGCGCGAGAACTGCGACTCGATCCTGTCGATCCCCATCGCCTCGGAGGTGGAGAGCCTCAACGCCTCGGTGGCGGCGGGCGCGGTGCTCTCGGAGTTCGCGAGGCAGCGCCGGGTCCAGCGGTGACTCCCGCCGTCGCGGCGTAGCGGGTGCCGGCCCGACTCGTCGCCGAACGAGAGCCCCGCCAGTGGACGTTGAGTCGCTCCGGCAGGGATGTGGCGGCGCGGCCCTGGCGAAACGCTGCACGGAACGACTCAACAACGGGTTGGCGGGCCGGGGTCGGGGCCGGGGTCAGCGTCTGAGCGCCGCCACCGCCCGGCAGGCCAGGTAGATCACAAACGAGATCGTGGTCACGAACACCGACACGGGCACGCCCGGGGCGAGGGAGAGCAGCATCCCGCCCACGGCCGCGACCTCGGCGAACAGGATCGTCAGCCCGATCGCCCGGACCGGGCTGGACGTGACCGCGGCAGCGGCGGCGGCCGGGGTGATGAGGAGCGAGAGCACGAGTAGCGCGCCCACCACCTGCACGGCCTGCGCCGCCGCCAGTCCCACGAGCACGGCGAAGATCATGTTGATCGCGCGCACCGGGACCCCGCGCGCCTCGGCGACCTCGGGGTCGGCGGAGGAGAACACCAGCGGCCGGTAGAGGAACACCAGCGCACCGCAGATGATCGCGGCGATCGCGGCCATCTGCACCAGCCCGTGCTCGGACACGCCCACGATCTGCCCGGTGAGGAGCGAGAAGCTGGTGCCGGACCGGCCCGGGTAGAGGTGGATGAACAGGACCGCCAGGCCGAGGCCGAACGCCAGGACCACGCCGATCGACGAGTCGCGCTGGGACGCCCGCGAGCCCATGAGCCCGAACATCAGCGCCGCCACCACGGAGCCGAGGATCGCGCCCGCGCCCAGGTTCATGCCGAACAGGAGCGCGGCCGCGGCGCCGGTGAGCGCGAGTTCGCTGGCGCCGTGGACGGAGAACGACATCTGGCGCATGACGACGAACGGCCCGATCGCGCCCGCGAGCAGCCCCAGCAGCGCGATCGCGGCCAGCCCCAGCAGGACGAAGTCCTGCTGCAGGAGGTGCGCGGTGACCTCGGTGTCCGCGAGGGAGTGGAAGATCTCGAGGAGACGGTCCATCAGCGCTGCCCTCCGTGGTCGTCCTCGTCGTGGTGGTGATGCCCGGTGGACCAGGGTTCGGTCACCAGGTGGTGGGTGTCTCCCACCACGACGATCTGGCCCCGCACCCGCAGGACCTCGACGGGGGAGGAGTACAGGTCGGACATCACCTCCGAGGTGAACACCTCGTCCGGGGTGCCGATCCGGTGCCGGCCGTCGACCAGGTAGACCACCCTGTCGACCATCGGCAGCACCGGGTTGATCTCGTGGGTGACAAAGACGACGGCGGTGTCGTGCTCCCGCCGGCGGTGGTCGAGTACGGAGGCCACGGTGCGCTGCCCGGTCAGGTCGAGGCTGAGCAGTGGCTCGTCGCAGAGCATCACGCACGGATCGCACGCGATGGCCTGGGCGGTGCGCACGCGCTGCTGCTCGCCGCCGGACATGCGGCCCACCGGTGCGTCCGCGAGTCGCCCGGCCTCGAGGCGGGCCAGCGAGTTCTCGACAACCCGCCTCTTGGCGGCGCGCCGGCCGGGCCACCCCGGGCCCCAGCGGGTGCCGTCGACGCCCAGGGCCACGAGGTCGCGGCCGCGCAGGGTGAGGCCGGGGTCGAACGCGCGTTGCTGGGGGATGTAGCCGAGGTGGGTGCCGCGGTCACCGGGGGCGCGGCCGTCCACCAGCACCTCGCCGGCGTCGGGCCGGAGCTCGCCGAGCAGTACCTTGAGCAGGGAGGTCTTGCCGGCGCCGTTGGGGCCGAGGACGGCGACGAACTCGCCGGGCTCGATCTCCAGGTCGAGGTCCTCGACGAGCGTGCGGCCGCCGCGCGAGACCCTCACCCCGCGCAGCGAGACGACGGGCCCGGGGCCGGGGCTACCACTGTCGTGAGGGGACATCGGCTCAGTGTCCCGCATCGCCGGAGGGCTGGACACCGTCCAGCGCCGCGGTGAGGTTGTCGACGATGCCGGTCATCCACGTCACGTAGTCCTCCCCCTCGGGGAGGGTCTCGGCGAGTTCGACGACGACGAGGCCCGCCTCCTCGGCCGTGTCGCGGACGCGGCCGGTCACCAGGGTCTCGGTCTGGACGTTGAACGCGAGGAAGTCGACCGACCGGTCGCGCAGGAGGTCGAGCGTGGTGGTCAGGTCCGCGGCCGACGGGTCCGAGTCCTCCTCGATCGCCGACAGGAAGCCGGGGGGCGTCCGGTCGACCATGTGCGCGGCCTCGAACAGGTGCGCGCCGATCGGCTCGGTCTGCGCGTAGGCGAAGTGGCCCCGGTCGTGGATCGCGTCGACCTGCTCCTCCAGCGGGGCGAGCGCGTCGGCGAACCCGCGGGCGTTGTCGCGGTAGGTCTCGGCGTTCTCGGCGTCGAGCTCCGCGAGCTCCTCGGCGACCCGCTCGGCCACGGCCACGACGGTGGGCAGGCTGAACCACACGTGCTCGTTGGTGGTGGAGCCGGGCTCGGCGTCGTGGTCATGCGAGTGGTCGTGGCCGTCGTCGCCGTGGTCGTGGGAGTGCGCCGCGACGGACGTCGAGGTGGCGCGCTCGAACTCGTCGACGGCACTGACCACGGGCAGGTCGCCGGCGTTCTCGAGCGCCATGTCCACGAAGGCGTCGTAGCCGGCGCCGTTGTAGACCACGAGGTCCGCGCTGGTCACCGCGGCGGCATCGGCCGGGCTGGCCTCGTAGGAGTGCGGGTCGGCGGTGGGGTCGGAGATCACGGACTCGACGCTCGCGTGCTCACCGGCGACGTGCTCGGCGATGCCGGCGTAGACGGTGGTCGAGGCGACGATGTCGGGGCCGTCGCCCCCGTCACCGCCCGTGTCGGAGCCGCTGCACGCGGCGAGGGTGGAGATGCTGAGCAGGCCGGCGGCGGCGAGTGCGCTCGCGCGCAGGGGGCGGGAGAGGGTCACGGTGCTCGCTCTCTATAGATAATGGGAACCGTTGTCGTTAAGTGTAGGCGCCGCCCCGCCGCCGCGCGCAAATCCCCGGGCCGACGGCCCTCCGTCCGGGGGTCGCCTCACCCGCGCAGGCGCGCCAGTTCCTCCAGGACGGCCACCGCGGCCGGGATGTCGTCCACGCGGTGCCCGGCGAGCGTCTCGCCCGCGCCCACCTTGACGCCGACATCCTGCGGGCGCAGCCGGGCGAAGCCGCGTTCGTCGGTCACGTCGTCTCCGACGAACACCGCGACCTGCGCCCCCGCCCGCGCGACCAGCGTCTCCACGGCCGCGCCCTTGCTGGCCTCGCGCACCGCGATCTCCACGACGTTCTTGCCCTCGGTCACGTGCGCGCCCGCCAGTCGCGCCGGGCCGGCCAGGGCGTCCGCCAGCGCGCGCTCGCGGAGCGACGGGTCCTCCACGGGCCGGACGTGCAGGACCGCGGAGGTGGGCTTGAGCTCGACGTGCGCGCCCGGGGTGCGCGTGACGATCTCCTCGAGGGCGCCCCGGATCCGGGAGAGCACCACCTCGTCGTCGTCGCCCGGGGGACGGTCGAAGCCCGACTCCCACTCCGAACCGTGGCTGCCCACCAGCTCGACCGGTGCCACGGCGCCGCTCACCGCGGCCAGCGCGGCGCGGTTGCGCCCGGAGAGCAGGGCGACGGTCGTCCGGGGCAGCGCGGCCAGTCTCTCGAGCGCGGCTGCCGCCCCGGGGGCGGGGACCGCGGCCCCGGGGTCGTCGACGAACGGCGCCAGGGTGCCGTCGTAGTCGCAGGCCACCACCAGCGTCTCGGCGGCGGCGGCGCGGCGTAGGGCGTCGGTGAGTGTCTCCGGCGAGCTCATACGCACCACGATATGCGCGGCCGGCGGCGAAGCGTCGTATCCGGGAGGGGAAAGCCACAGCACAGCGAGTGACACGTGTTACGTTCAGGAGACTCAAAGGAAGTGCCGGGCGTCACAAGGCGCAGCGGTGCGAGCAGAGGATCGGGCGACGGGGTGGACCCCGGGTTCGACCGCTACCGGAAGGTGGAGAAGACCATGGGACCGTCAGTGCCGACCAGGCCACTACGACGCCGCGCGATGACGATGATCGCCGCGGCCTCCGTGATCGGTGTAGGGCTCGCCGGGTGCACGTCGACCACGACCGACGAGGACACGAGCACGCTGGAGTCGCTCCGGGACGCGGGCACCGTGACGGTCGGCTTCGCCGGCGAAGCCCCGTACTCTTTCGAGCAGGACGGTGAGCTGACCGGCGCCACGGTGGCGCTGCACCGCGAGATCTTCAGCAACCTGGGCATCGACACCGTCGAGGGAGAGAACGCCGACTTCGGCGCGCTCATCCCCGGACTGACCGCCAACCGCTTCGACGTGGTGAGCGCCGGGATGTCGATCCTGCCGGAACGCTGTGAGCAGGCCGCGTTCTCCGAGCCCGAGTTCATGTACACCACCGCGCTGATGGTCGAGGAGGGCAACCCGATGGACCTGACGGACATGCAGTCCGTCGCCGACAGTGATGCGCGGCTGGCCACGATGACCGGAGCGATCGAGTCCGACTACGCCGTCGACCTGGGTATCGAGAGCACGCAGGTCGCCACCCCGCAGGACGGGATGGACGCCATCACCTCCGGGCGTGCCGACGTGTTTGCTCTGACCGGCATCTCGCTGAACTGGCTGGCCAACAACAACCCGGACGCGCCGATCGAGGTGACCGAGTCCTTTGTCGCGGAGATCGACGGTGAGCCGCAGGTCGGCGCCGGCGGCACCGTCTTCCGCACCGGCGACCGGGAGCTGCTCGACGCCTACAACGAGGAACTGGCCAAGATCACCTCGGACCCGGAGAAGTACCTGTCCATCGTCGGTGAGTTCGGGTTCACCGAGGAGGAGCTCCCGGATCCCGAGCTGACGACGGCGGACCTCTGCGCCGGCGAGTGATGACGAGAAAACCCCTGAACCCGAGAAACGGTGAGCACTAGTATCGATGCCTTCCTGGACGCGTGGCCGCGCTTCCAGGAAGGCATACTCACCACGATCTACCTGACACTCGGCGGCGCCGCGCTGGGCTTCGTGATGGCGCTGGTGCTCGGCGTCGCCGCCGGCTCCCGCCTCATGGTGGTCCGCGGCGTGTCCAGGACGGTCGTCGAGTTCTTCCGGGGCACGTCCCTGCTGGTCCAGCTGTTCTGGCTGTTCTTCGTGCTGCCGCTGCTCGGCTACGAGCTCGACCCGCTGTTCTGCGGGATCCTGGCACTGGGTCTGAACTACGGGGCGTACGCGGCCGAGGTGGTCCGCGGCTCGCTGGCAGCGGTGCCGGGACCCCAGTGGGAGGCCGCCGTGGCGTTGAACTTCTCGCCCTGGCAGCGCCTGTACCGGGTGGGGTTCCCGCAGGCGTGGGCGCAGATGATCCCGCCGCTGAACAATCTGCTGATCCAGCTCCTCAAGGGCAGCGCCCTGGCCAGCTTCATCCTGCTGCAGGACCTGACCTATCAGATCGATGAGCTGCGCAAGACCACGGGGGACACGGTGTTCGCGTTCGGGATCGGCCTGGTGCTGTACTTCCTCATCGCCTACGTGCTCACGCTGCTGATGAACCTGCTCGAGGTCCGCGCGAAGTCCCGCCTCGGGGCGGGGCCGACGTTGCGGGAGGTCCTGAGCCTGCGGCCCGCCCCCGTCGAGGAGCCGGCGGTGGCCGCTGTGGGGGTGGGACGATGAACGTCGACTGGAGCTGGGAACGCGCACTCGAGAGCATCCCCGTCCTGCTCGAGGGCTTCCGGATCACGCTGCTGGCCACCGTGGTGGGCTTCGTGATCGCCGCGGTGCTGGGTCTGGCGGTCGCGGTGGTCCGCCGGTCCGCGCCCGCGGTGCTCACCGTGCCGCTGCGGATGGTCACCGAGTTCATCCGGCTGACCCCGCTGGTGGTGCAGCTGATGTTCGCGTACTTCCTCCTGCCGCAGTTCTCGGCGTTGCAGATCGGCATCGCCGTGATCGGGATCCACTACGCCACCTATATGGCGGAGGTGTACCGCGCGGGCATCGACGCCGTCCCGCCGGGCCAGTGGGAGGCCGCCCGCGCGCTGTCGCTGCCGGCGAGCCGGACGTGGCGCGCGGTCGTGCTGCCCCAGGCCATCCGGAACACGGTGCCGGCGCTCGGGAACTACGCGATCTCGCTGTTCAAGGACACCCCGTTCCTGTTCGCCATCACGGTGGTGGAGATGGTGACGGCCGCGCAGCAGTACGGTGCCCGCAACTTCCAGTACCTCGAGCCGATCACGCTCGCCGGCGTGATCTTCCTGCTCGCGAGCTACCCGACCTCGATTCTGATCCGGAGACTGGAGAAGTCCCTTGTCTACTGACCACATCACCCCGGACCGGCCGGGAGCTCAGGGCCACGGCAAGTCACCGATGGTGGTGTTCGACCGCGTGGTCAAGCAGTTCGGTGACCACGTCGTCCTGGACCACCTCGACTTCACCGTCCGCCGCGGCGAGCGGGTGGCACTGATCGGGCCCAGCGGGTCGGGCAAGACCACGATCCTGCGGCTGCTGATGACGCTCGAGCCGGTCAACGGGGGCGTGATCTGGGTGGACGGTCGGCCCCTGACCCACCAGTACAAGGGCGACAAGCTGGTCAAGGCCTCCCAGAAGCATCTGCGGGCCGTCCGCTCGACCATCGGGATGGTCTTCCAGCAGTTCAACCTGTTCCCCAACATGACGGTGCTGGAGAACATCACCGAGGCGCAGATCCACGTGCTGGGTCGGTCCAAGACAGAGGCGGCGGAGCGGGCGCGGGAGCTCCTGGCCACCGTCGGGCTCTCGGACCGGGAGGACGCCCACCCCACCATGCTCTCGGGCGGCCAGCAGCAGCGGGTCGCGATCGCCCGCGCGCTGGCCATGGACCCCGACATCCTGCTGCTCGACGAGGTCACCTCGGCCCTCGACCCCGAGCTGGTCGCGGACGTCCTCGGCGTCCTGCGGATGATCGCCGAGACCACCGACATCACCATGCTCATCGTGACGCACGAGATGGGCTTCGCCCGCGACGTGGCGGACCGGGTGCTCGTGTTCGACCAGGGCAAGATCGTCGAGGAGGGCACCCCCGAGGCGATCTTCACCGATCCGGCACAGGAGCGCACCCGCACGTTCCTCAAGGCCGTGCTCGACCGCTGACCCGCGGCGGGGCCCCGGTCAGGCGGGCAGGACGCCGGCCGCGCGCAGGCCCGCCGCCTGCTCCTCGGTGATCCCGAGGTCGGCGAGCACCTCGTCGGTGTCCGCCCCGCGGTCCCGCGGGCCGAACCGCACGGCGCCGGGGGTGTCGTCGAGCTTCACCGGGATCCCCACGCTGCGGTAGCCGTCGCGCTCGACCACCATCTCGCGGTGGAGCACCTGGGGCAGCGACATGGCCTCGCCGACGGTGTTGACTGCACCGCCCGGTACGCCCGCCGAGCGGCACAGGTCGGCGAGCTCCTCGCGCTCCCACCGGCCCAGGATCTCGCCGAGCGTGACCCGCAGGTCCGCGGAGTGGGCGAGCCGGTCGGCATTGGTCACGTACCGCGGGTCGTCGGCCAGCCCGCCGACGCCGAGTGCGGCGGTCAGCGACCGGAACTGCGAGTCGTTGCCCACCCCGAGGAAGAACGGGCCGTCGGCGCAGGCGAACGTCTCATACGGGGCGATGGTCGGGTGGGCCACGCCGGTCCGCGGCGGTGTCTGGCCGGTGGCGAACCATTTGCCCACGTGCGGGTGCAGGATCGACACGGCGTTGTCGAGCAGCGCGAGGTCCACCAGCTGGCCGCGGCCGGTGGTCTCGCGGGCGTGCACCGCCATGAGGATCCCGGACATCGCGTTGAGGCTCGTGATGATGTCGACCAGCGGGATGCCGATCCGCATCTCGGGGCCGTCGGCCTCGCCGTTGATGCTCATCAGGCCGGACAGGGCCTGGAGCACCGCGTCGTACCCGGGGGCGCCGCCGAGCGGGCCGTCGACGCCGTAGCCGGTGATCCGGCACCGGATGAGTCGGGGGAACTCCTCGGCCAGGACCTCGTCGGACAGGCCCCACCTGGTCAGCGTGCCGGCCTTGAAGTTCTCGATCACCACGTCGGCCTCGCCGAGCATCCGCCGCAGCAGCGCCTGCCCCTCGTCGGTCCGCAGGTCCACGCTGATGTTGCGCTTGTTGCGGTTGAGGCCGTCGAAGTAGGCGCTGTGGCCGGGCTTGAAGAACGGCGGGCCCCACCAGCGGGTGTCGTCGCCGGCGGGCGGCTCGACCTTGATCACGTCGGCACCGTGATCGGCGAGCATCTGCCCGCAGAGCGGCCCGGCCAGCACGCGGGAGAGGTCGACGACCCTGAGGTCGGTCAGCGAGCCGGTGCGGTCGGTGGTGGTCATGTGTCTCTCCTGGTTCGGGGGGTCGGGGAGTCGAGTTCGGCGAAGGGGTGCCGGTGCAACGAGGTGGTGGTGGTCACCGCCGACGTCGCGGTGAGGGCTCCGGAGAGCAGGAAGACGCTGCCGGGGCCCGCGACGCCGGCGAGAGCGCCGGCGCCCAGCGGGATCAGGACCTGGGCGGCGCGGTTGCCGGTGAGTCGGAGAGACAGGGCGGCGGCCCGGTCCCCGGACGGGGCCGCGGCGGTCACCCAGTTCATGGTCACGGGCTGGTTCATGCCCCAGAAGAAGCCGATCACGGCGAGACAGCCCCACAGCACCGCGGCCTCACCGGACAGTCCCAGGACGAGGACGGCCGGGGTGGTGACGACCGGCGAGGCGATGAGGATCGCCCGCTGGGAGGCCCGCCGCAGTACCAACGGCATGGCGGCCCGGGAGATCATGGAGAAGATCGAACGGGTGGCCACGAGGAGCGAGACGGTGAGCGCGCTCAGCCCGACCGATTCGCCCACCACGGGCATGTACGCGGTGATGAGGTCGAACCCGGTGACGACGATGAGGGCCGCGAAGATGGAGGGGACCATCCCCGTGCGACGCACGAGCGCCGGCATCGACGCCGCGGCTGCCCGGCTCGCCTGACCCGACCTGCGGGCGTTCCGGGGCAGCGACAGGCAGAACGGCAGCGCCACGGCGATAGCCACGGCCATCACGGCCAGCCCCGGGCCGGTGGCGACGGTCCCGTCGTCGCCCCGGCCGGACCGGAGGAGCAGTCCCATCGCGGGCGTGCCCAGGGTCTGGCCGACGGAGACGGCCAGGGTGAACATGGCGAACCCGTTGACGTGCCGGGAGCGTTCGGTGAGCTCCATGACGAAGCCCTGCGCCCCGATCAGCGTCATCACCTGACCGAGGCCCATCGCGGCGTTGGCCGCCGCGAGGACGGCGATGGTGGGGGAGACGGCGGCGAGTGCCACGGCCGCCGCCGAGACGGCGGCCCCCGCGCCGAGCACCCCCCAGCTGCCCCGGCGGTCCACCAGGCGGCCGAAGGACAGCGCCACCAGCATCGGCAGGAGCGCGAAGCTCGACGCGACCAGGCCCACCGCCACCGCGTCGCCGCCGAGCGCCAGGACCCGGTAGGAGATGGCCACCCGCGCGGCGTCGTACGCGCCGTTGATGAGCACGGTCGCGATGAACAACCGTACGAGCGGGGCGGGCATGGTCCGGGCGGGCCTTTCTCTGTGTGGTGGGCGGGTGGCGGCCGTCGTCGGGGTCAGGCTCCGGTCACCGCGGCGAGCCAGTCCGCGGGGCCGTCGTCGACGGGGCGGCCCTCGACGATCATCGGCCAGGCCGCGTCCATGCCGCCGGCGACGGCGAGCCGGGTGAGCAGGCCCTCCCAGAAGGACGCGGAGCCGAACTCGGAGCGCCACTGCAGCGCGGGCAGGGTCACCCGGTGGAGCGTGTGCTCATGGGTGGTGCCGATGGCCCCGTGGACCTGGTGCGCGTTGCGGACCGCCACCGCGACCGCCTGCGAGACCACGCTGCGGGCCACGGCCACCCGGAATCCGGACAGCTCCCCGGCGAGGTCCTCGGTCAGGGCGTCGGCGAGGGCCGAGTCCACGGCGGCGCGGGCGAGCATGGCCTCGGCGGCCAGGTCCACCACGAGGTTCTGTACCGACTGGAACTTCGCGAGCGCCCGGCCGAACTGGTTGCGTTCGGTGGTGTGGCCGATCGCGGAGGTCAGCATCCCGTCCATCGCGCCGACGGACTGCACGGCGCGGGTCAGCGCGCCCCGGAGGACCAGCGCCTCCACCGCCGCGTCGTCGACGGGGACCCACCCGGCGTCCTGCGGGGGCCGGACGGAGGCGGTCGGGACGGCGGAGATCGACTCGGCTGCGGTGAGGTCGAGTCGGTCGGTGGCCACGTCGGCGGCCTCGTACCCCCCGCCCGCACGGCGGACGCACACGACGGTCGCGGTGGCGCCGGCCCAGGGGACGCGGTGCGCCGTGCCGCCGGGACCCAGGACGGCGACGGTGGCGGTCTCGCCGGAGGAGTCGTCGAGGCCCGCCGCGCGGCGCACGGGGCCGGCCAGCAGGTCGGTCTCGGCGTAGGGCGCGGCCACGCCGGCGGCGGCGAGCGTGCGCAGGAGCGCGGCGGCCTCGGACCACCCGGCCCCGCTGCCCCCGGACTCCTCCGGGGCGGTCAGGCGGGCGAGGCCGACCTCGGTCAGCGTGGCCCACACGGCGGCGGGGTCGGGATCGGCGTCCGGTGCGGAGAACCCGGAGACGAGGTCGGTCATGAGGCTCTGGAGATCGGGGTCGACGGTGAGGTCGACGGTCTCGGTGGCGGTGCCGGTGGTGGTCATCAGCGCATCCCCAGTCCCCGCGCGATCACGCCGCGCAGAATCTCGTTGGTCCCGCCGCGGAGCGTGAAGCCCGGGCGTTGGTGCAGTCCCGCGCGCAGCAGCGCGTCGATCTCCGTGGGCGGCCCCGGCGTCTCGTCGCCCAGCCGGGCGGAGACGTCGTCGACGATGTCGCCCTCCGTGGTGGTGCCGAGCAGCTTGACGAGCGCGGCGGCGGTGTCGGCCTTCTCACCGCGCTGGAGGGCGCCGGCGATGTTGCGGCTCAGGGTGTGCAGTCCGGCCATCCGCGCGACCGACCGGCCGAGGTCGGTGCGCTCGGGCAGGCGCCCCCGGTGGATCGCGTCGATCTCGGCCGCGAGCAGGCGGAACGACGACAGGAACCGCTCGGGCCCGCTGCGCTCGAAGGCCAGCTCGGCGTTGACCTGCTCCCAGCCGTTGCCGGGCGTGCCGAAGACGCGGGAGTCGGGGACGAACACCTCGTCCAGGACGACCTCGTTGAAGTGGTGGTCGCCGGACAGGGACACGATCGGGCGGATGGTGACGCCCTCGGAGCGCAGGTCCACGATGAACTGGCTCAGGCCGGCGTGGCGGTTGCTCGTGTCCAGCGGCTCCGTGCGGGCCAGGGCGATGAAGGCCTCGGCGTGCTGGGCGCCGGAGGTCCAGACCTTGGTGCCGGTCACCGTCCAGCCGCCGTCGACCCGGACGCCCTTGGTGCGGACGCTGGCGAGGTCCGATCCGGAGTCGGGCTCGCTCATGCCGATGCCGAAGCAGCACTCCCCGGCAGCGATCCGCGGGAGGAACTCCTGCTTCTGCTCCTCGGTGCCGTAGCGCAGGAGCGAGGGGGCGATCTGCCGGTCGGCCACCCACTGGGCCGCCACGGGGGCGCCCACGGCGAGGAGTTCCTCGGTGATGGCGAAGCGCTCGAGGTGGGTCCGCCCCTGCCCGCCGTACTCGACCGGGATCGTCATGCCGATCCAGCCGCGCTCGGCGAGACGCCGGGTGAAGCCCTCGTCCCACCGGGTCAGCCACGTGTCGATCCAGGGGGTGAGGGTGCCGGCCGAGATCTCGGCGGAGAGGAAATCGCGGACCTCCTGACGGAGCCGTCGTATCCCGGGCGACTCCACCGTCGTGGGTGGGGCGAGGGCGCTGCTCATCTCTTCTCCTGTCGTGGGGCGGTCAGGGGCGGGGATGGTCGTGGGTGACCATGGCCACACGGTGCTTGTACTATCGCACCGTTCTACACAATACGCAATCAGGCAAACCGTTACGGAACTACGTAACTCGGGCGAATTGTTGCTATCCTGCTGACATGACACCGCGTGAGGAGCCCGACGTCCGGGTGCCCGAGAGGCCCCGGCACCGGATGGTCGACAGGGTCGCCGCGATCCTCGAGGAGGTCGCCCGGTCCGGGAGCGGCATGACGTTGACCGCCATCGCCACGTCGCTCCGTGCGCCGGTCAGCTCGACCCAGGGGCTCGTCAACGGGCTGGTCGCCACCGGCTACCTGGACGAGGCCGACCGCGTCTACACGCTGGGCATGGCGCCGTACCTGCTCAACGTCATCGCCGGGCGCCCGCCGGTCACGCACATCCCGCACGAGGCGCTGGAGGCGATCAACGCGGAGACCGGCATGGTCACCGTCCTGTCGGCGGCCGTGGGCGACGACCTCTTCTACGTCGACCACGTCTCCGCCGACCCGGCGTTCGCGTACCTGGCGGAGAACCGCCTGCGCCGGTCCCTGCTCCGGACGTCCGCGGGGTGGCTCCTGCTGGCGTCCCGGGAGAACCGGGACCTGTGGGCCTACCTCAACGGGCGTCCGGAGTCGGACGCGGGCCGGGTCGACGCCTTCCTCTCCGCGCTCGCGGAGATCCGGGAGACCGGGATCTGTGCGGCACCCGGCGCGGCCGAGCGCGGAGCGGACGGCGTCTCCGTGGCGGTCACCGAGCGGGGGCAGGTGATCGCCTCCGTCGGCGTGATCGGCTCGAGTGGGTCGATCGACTCCCGGCGCGACGAGCTCGTGGAGATCCTCCGTCGCCACGTGGACGCCTGGAACCTCGACTAGGACTGGCCCGCCCGGCGGCGGCTCAGCGGCCCGTGTAGTCCCCGGCGCGCTTCTCCCCGAAGGCCGCGAGCGCCTCCCGGTGGTCCTCGGTGTGGTGGGCCAGTGCCTGCATGGCGGCGGAGAGCTCGAGCAGCGACTCCAGCGACTGGTGCTGGGACTCGCGCAGTAGCTTCTTGGCCATGCGCACCGAGTGTGGCGGGTTCTTGGCGACCCGTCCGGCCAGGGCGCGCGCCGCGTCGAGGAGGTCGTCCGGCTCGGCCACCTGGTTGACGAGCCCCCACTCGAGGGCCTGCTCGGCGGTGACCCGGTCGCCGGTGAGCGCCATCTCGGCCGCCCGCGCCGGCCCGATCGCCTTGGTGAGCAGCCACGCGCCGCCGTCGCCGGGGATGATCCCCAGCTGGACAAAGCTCTCGGCGAAGAAGGCGCGCGTCGAGGCCACCCGCAGGTCACACATCACGGCGAGGTCGCAGCCGGCGCCGACCGCCGGGCCGTTGACGGCGGCGATCACGGGTACCTCGCAGTGGTAGAGGGCGCGCGGGATGCGCTGGATGCCGCGACGGTAGCCGTCGCGCAGCTCGTACGGGCTCCCGCCGAACATGCCGTGGCGCTCGACCATGTTCTTGACGTTGCCGCCGGCGGAGAACGCGGTGCCGGCGCCGGTGAGGACGACAGCCCGGACATCCGGGTCGGCGTTGACGGCGTCGACCCGGTCGCAGAGGGCCTCGACCATCGCGGAGTCGGAGATCGGGTTGCGGCTGTCGGGAAGGTTCAGCGTCCACGTCTCGACGTGGTCGGCGCGGTCGACGAGGAGTGCGGTGTCGGTCATGGGGTGCTTCCTTGCTTCGGTGGGTGTGGGGTCGGGTCGGTTCCGGTTCTACATGGTGGAGGGGACCCAGAGGATGAGGGCGGGGAAGAGGAGGAACATCAACGCGACCAGCAACATGGCGATCACATAGGGGAACGCCCCGCGGAAGACCTCCTCGACTCGGCGTCCCGCGGCGCGGGCGACGACGAAGACGTTGAGCCCCATCGGCGGGGTGACGAGCCCGATCTCGGCCAGCAGCACCATGTACACGCCGAACCAGATGGGGTCGTACCCGAGGGTCTCGACTAGCGGGAGCACAACCGGGACGGTGAGCGCGATGATCGCGATCTGGTCCATGAAGAAGCCGAGCACCACGTAGACCGCCGAGATGAACAGCATGATGACGAAGGCGGGGACCGCGAGGTCGCCGATCCAGGCGACGAGCGTGGGCGTCACCCGCGTCTCGGTGAGGAAGTGGCCGAACACGTGGGCGCCGATGATGATCGCGAAGATCATCGCCGTCGACTTGGTGGTCTCCACCAGGGTGTGGCCGACGCCGGTGAGCGTGAACCGTCGGCGCGCGATCACGAGGATCAGCGACGCCGCGCAGCCGAGTGCCGCGGCCTCGGTGGGCGTCGCCAGGCCGAGGTAGATCGACCCCACGACGGCGGCGAAGACGAACACCAGCGGGGCGGCGGTGAGCAGCGCGCGGGCTTTGTCGGCCCATGTGGCCGGCGCCCCGCGCGGGACGGAGTCCGGATCGCGCAGCATGGTCACGTACAGCATCAGCACGAGGGCGCAGGCGATGATCACGCCCGGCAGCGCCCCGGCGACGAGCTGGTCGCCGACGCTCACCTCGGCGGTGATCGCGTAGAACACGAGGATGATCGACGGCGGGATCATGGCGGCGAGGGTGCCGACCACGGCCACCATGCCGCTGGCCGTCCGGGGACTGTAGCCCTCGTCGACCATCTTGAGCGTCGACGTCTGGGCCAGGGTGGCGGCCGCCGCGGTCGAGGACCCGGACACCGAGGCGAAGGCCGTGCCCGCGCCGATCGAGGCGACGGCGGTACCGCCGCGGATCCGCCCGACCAGGGCCCGGGCGGCGCCGAACAGGTCGTCGAGCAGTCCGGACAGCATGAGCAGGTGCGCCATGAGGATGAACAGGGGGACCGCGGACAGGGAGTAGCTCATCACCGAGGTCGCGGGCACCGTCTGCATGACGCCGTCGACGACGTCGGTGCCCGCGAGGACGAAGAGTCCGACCAGGCCCGCGCCGAGGATGGCGAACGAGACCGGGACGCGGATGAGGATGAGGACCAGCAGGAGGGCGACGATGGCGAGTGCGAGCATGTCAGGCCCCTTCCACGGACAGGCAGGGCTCGTAGTCCGTGACCACGCGGGTCAGCGGGGCGGTGAGCTCGCGGTAGAGGTCGATGAGCACGACGACGCAGCCGAGCGCCGCGGCGACGGGGATGATCGTCTTCCACCACCAGGTGGGCCAGGGCAGCTCGGCCATCCCGGGCGGGGGCATCTCGTCGGTGATGAAGGAGAAGTGCGCGGCCCGGGTGCCCGAATAGATGAGCAGCGCCAGCCCCACGAGGATGATGAGGTAGGCGAGGACGAGCAGCAGCTTGCGCACGGGCTCTGGGGTCTTCTCGAAGATCGTCACCACGGCGACGTGGGCGCCGGTGCGGTAGGCGGTGACCGTGCCGAAGAACGCGACGGCCATCATCAGGTACTGCTCGACGAACCCGACGTTCCAGCCCAGCGGGGTGTCGAAGAACGTGCGGGTGGCCACCTCGACGGTGGTGAGGGCGGCGATGACGACGATCGCGGCGCCGGCGATGACCGCGCAGACCGCGGAGATCGCGTTCTGCACCGCGTCGAGTCGCGCGTGGTCGCCGGTGCGGTAGCCGAACAGCGTCCTGCGGGCGGGCGTGGACCCCGACTGGTGGACGATCACCTCGGGTGTGTGGTCGGTCATGAGCGGTCGCTTCCGTGTTCGGCCTCCGCGCGGTCGAGCGCGGCGGTGAAGTCGTCCAGGACGTCGCGGGCGGGGAGCCCGATGCTCTCGAGGTCGGCGACCCACGACTCGCGGACGGGGTCGTAGAGCGCCTCCCACTCGGGGGCCTCGGCGTCGGTGACCTCGTGCATCCGCACGCCGCTGTCGCGCATCGCCTGCTTCGACTCGTCCATGGACCGGTTGATCTCCCGGCACACGGCCGTCTGCGCCACGTCGGAGGCCTCGGTGAGGACGGCCTGCTGGGCGGTGCTCATCTCGTGCCACACCGAGTCGGAGACCGAGTAGGTCACGGTGAACGAGCCGAGGCGTGCGCCGTCGGTCGAGTGGTCGATGACCTCCTCGAGGCTGTACGGCGTGATGCTCAGGGGGCTGGCGAGGGTGCCCTCGACGGTGCCGCGGGAGACGGCCTCGTACATGTCCCCCAGGGGCATGGAGACGCCGGCCGCGTCGACCTCGTCGACCACGCGGTCGGCGGCGCCGCCGGTGGAGCGCATGATCTTCCCGTGCAGGTCCGCGACGGACTCGACGGGGAACGCCCCGGACATCGCCTCGTAGCCGGGGATGTACGCGACCCACAGGGGGCGCACGTCCTGCGGGGCGAGCTCGGCCTCGAACAGCGTGCTGCCGGGCTGCATGATCTCGCGCACGGCGTCGCCGCCCACGCAGGAGTCCTGGGTGAAGCCGGGGAGGTCCCCGACATTGGCGAGCGGTAGCTGGGTCCCGACGTACGCGGGGGAGACCGCGGCGATCTCGGCGATGCCGGTCCGCAGGACGGCGGGCATGTCCTGCTGCTTGCCCAGCTGTCCGGAATCGAAGTACTCGATCTCCATGCCTGCGCCGGGGCCCTCGGCCTCGAGGATCCGCATGAACTCGGTGGTGCCGCTGCGTCCGATGGGGTGCGTCGCGGCAAAGCTGTCCGCGACCCGGACCACCGTGTGGTCGGGCTCGGCGGCGGTGTCGCCGGAGCAGGCCGACGAGGCGATCGCCACCGCGAGTCCCACGGCGACCGCGGACGCGGCGCGGCGCCCGGGTGACTCCGGGCGTGTCGAGGGGGTGAGGCGCGTCATGCGACTCCTTAACTAGGGAACTGAATACGCATATGCGTATTAACGAGGGCCGGAGAAAACACTATTCGGTGATGCGGATCACTGTCAAACGCGCGCGGCGGGCCGACCTCCTTGACCGCGCGCGGTGCGAATGTAGGATTGTCGACAATCTGACCGGCGCGGGCGTCTGCGCCGGTGACGGCACCACGGAAGGCGCACCGATGACTCTCTCCCTCACCGCCCTGGAGCTCGCCGACCGCTTCCGTCGCGGCGAGGTGTCCCCGGTCGATGCCGCCGGCGAGGCGCTGGACGCGATCGATCGGGTCGACGGCGAGATCAACGCCTTCTGTCACGTCGACCGCGCCGCGACCATGGCCGCCGCGCGCGAGTCCGAGGACCGGCACCGCCGGGGGGTCGCGTACGGGCCGCTGGACGGCGTGCCGACGACCATCAAGGACATCTTCTACACCCGTGGAGTTCCCACGCTGCGGGGCTCCCGGCTGCTCGCGGACAAGCCCGATGCCGCCGAGCCGGGTGCCTGGCCCGACGACGCCCCCGTCACCTCGGCGGTGCACGAGGCGGGGTGCGTGGTGATCGGCAAGACCACCACGCCCGAGTTCGCGTGGAAGGGGGTCACCGACAACCCGGTCACCGGCGTCACGCGCAACCCCTACGACCCGGCGCTCACCCCCGGCGGCTCCAGTGGCGGGGGCTCGGCGGCCGTCGCCGCGGGCCTGGGCCAGCTCGCCCTGGGCACCGACGGCGGCGGCTCGGTCCGGATCCCCGCCGCGTTCTGCGGGATCGTCGCCCTCAAGCCGACGTACGGTGTCATCCCGATGTTCCCGTCGAGCCCCTTCGGCACCCTCGCCCACGCCGGACCCATGACCCGGACCGTCGGCGACACCGCGGCGTTCATGGACGCCCTCCTGCGGCCGGACCCGCGCGACTGGTCGGCGGTCCCCGCCCGCGCCACCACGCCCGGGCCCGGCGGATACCTCGCCGCCGCCGAGGACGGGACGGGCGGCGACCGCCCACTGTCGGGACTGCGCGTGGCGTACAGCTCCGACATGGGGTTCGGGGCCAACGACCCCGAGGTCGAGCGCGAGGTCGCACGCTCCGTCGGAGTGCTCGAGTCCCTCGGCGCGCAGGTGGAGACGGTCGAACTCGGCCTCTCCGATCCCGTCGACGCGTTCCACGTCCTGTGGTTCGCCGGCCTCGCCGCCGTGCTCGCGCCCCACGGGCCGGAGGCGATCGAGCACGTCGACCCGTCGATGCGCGAGGCGCTCGGCCGCTACCACGACTTCTCGGCTGCCGACTACCTCGACGCCGTCGCCGTCCGGATGGCGCTCGGCGCCCGCATGGCCGACTTCCACCAGCACTACGACGTCCTGGTCACCCCCACCACACCGATCGCGGCCTTCGAGGTGGGAGCAGACGTCCCGCCCGGCTGGCACAGCCCCGACTGGACCTCGTGGACCCCGTACACGTATCCGTTCAACATGACGCAGCAGCCGGCGCTGAGCATCCCGTGCGGCACCACGGACGCCGGGCTGCCCGTGGGCGTCCAGTTGGTGGGCGCGCGGTTCGAGGACCGGCTGGTCGTCCGCACGGGCGCAGCGCTCGAGGCGGCCCTCGGCCGGGTCGTTCCCGCTCCGCGGGTCCACGCGTCCACCGCGGGGAGCGGGGGCCGGTGACCGCGATGGAGCCGCCCGCGGGCCTCGAGCCCGTCGTCCAGGAATCGACCCCGTCGCTGATCGCGCGGACCCTGCGCAGGGCGATCTCGGACGGGTCGCTGGGGCCCGGCGAGCAGCTCGGCGAAGCCGCGCTCGCGCAGTCCCTCGGGGTGAGCCGAGGGCCACTGCGCGAGGCCATGCAGCGCCTCACGCAGGAGGGGCTGCTCATCTCCCACCGCAACCGCGGACTGTTCGTCGCCGACCTCACCCCCGAGGCGGTCGAGGACATGTACCTGCTGCGGACCACGGTCGAGACCGCCGCGCTCGACCGGGTGCTCGACCTGGGCCTGGGCGACCCGACGGCGGATGCGCTCGACGCGGCGGTCGACGCGATGGCGGACCTGGCTGACGAGCCGATGTCGGAGTCCATGGTGGCCGCGGACCTCGATTTCCACCACACCCTGGTCGAGGCGGCGCGGAGTCCCCGGCTGTCGCGGGTGCACGAGACGGTCCTGGTGGAGACCAGTATGTGCCTGCACGCCATGCGGGGCACCTACACGGACGCGCGGTCCCGGCTCGCCGAGCACCGGGCGATCGCCGACGCCGTGCGGGAGGCCGACCCCGACCCGGCCAGGACCCTGCTGGTCGAGCACATGCGCGACGGGCTCTCCCGCGTGCTCGGCGGCCCAGGCGCCACAGGCGCCTGAGCGACTGCGCCGCCGCCCGCCTGTGCCCCTCGCGCCGTCCGGCCCCTCGCGCCGTGCGATCCGCCCCTCCGATTCCCAGTTGCGTGGCGAGGCCGGAGCGCGTATCGACATCCGAGGGGCAGATCGCGGGGTGCCGCCGCCGGGGCCAGTCAGCGCACCGGGATCGCCGTCAGTTTGGTCTCCACGAACTCCTCGATGCCCGAGAGCCCGCCCTCGCGACCCAGGCCGGACTGCTTGATGCCACCGAAGGGCGCGGCGGGGTTGGACACCACGCCCGTGTTGATGCCCACCATGCCGGCCTGCAGTCGCTCGGACATGGTCATCGCGCGGTCCAGGCTCTCGGTCATGACAAAGGAGACCAGGCCGAATTCGGTGTCGTTGGCCAGGCGCACGGCCTCGTCGTCGTCGTCGAACGGGACCAGGGCCGCGACGGGGCCGAAGATCTCGGTGGACATCAGGCCGGAGTCGGCGGCCACGTCGGTGAGGACGGTGGGCGGGTAGAAGTAGCCGGGGCCGTCGCCGCGTTCGCCGCCGCACAGGACCCGGGCGCCGCGGCCCACGGCGTCGTCGACCAGATCGACGACCTTCGCCACGGCCTTCTCCTCGACCAGCGGCCCCACGTCCGTGCCGTCTGCGGTGCCGTCGCCGACCCGCAGCGCGGCCATCCTCTCGGTGAGCCGGCGGGCGAACTCGTCGAGCACGGAGCGGTGCACGAGGATCCGGTTGGCGGCCGTGCAGGCCTCGCCCATGTTGCGCATCTTGGCGGCCATCGCGGCGTCCACGGCCACGTCCATGTCCGCGTCGGAGCACACCACGAACGGCGCGTTCCCGCCGAGTTCCATGGAGGTGCGCAGCACGCCGCGTGAGCACTGCTCGAGCAGCTTGCGGCCGACGGGCGTGGACCCGGTGAAGGACAGCTTGCGGGCGATCCCGGAGTCGATCCACGGCTCCACCACGCCGCCGGCGTCGGTCGTGCACACCACGTTGAGGACGCCGTCGGGCAGGCCCGCCTCGCGCAGGACCTCCACGAGGTACAGGGAGGTCAGGGGGGTGAGGCCGGCGGGCTTGAACACCATGGTGCAGCCGGCGGCGATCGCGGGCCCGATCTTGCGGGTGGCCATGGCCAGCGGGAAGTTCCACGGTGTGATGAGGATGCACGGGCCCACCGGCTCGGAGGTCACCATCAGCCGGG
>DHCFD07801__coassemble_1148_pt1 | contig 32145 bp, 27 predicted proteins | sample DHCFD07801__metabat2_high_PE_018 | metagenome-assembled genome bin DHCFD07801 | reverse complement strand
GCGTCGTTCATGGCGACCGCGCACGCCAAGTTCACCGGTGAGCTCGGCGTGTGCATCGCGACCTCCGGCCCCGGGGCGGTCCACCTGCTCAACGGCCTCTATGACGCTCGGCAGGACCACCAGGGCGTCGTCGCTATCGTCGGACAGCAGGCGCGCGTGTCCCTCGGGAGCGACTTCCAACAGCAGATCGATCTCGAGCGTGTCTTCCAGGACGTGGCCGGATACGTCGAGACGGTCACCACACCGATGCAGGCGCAGCTCGTGCTGGACCGGGCGATCCGGGTGGCTACGGCGGAGAAGTGCCCGTGCGTGGTGGTCCTTCCGGCGGACGTGCAGAACCTCGAGATGGAGCAGCCGACGGCCGACCACTTTGTCGCCCGGACCGGCCGCGGCGCCCCCTCGACGCGGATCGTCCCGCCCGTCGACGAGATCGACCGCGCGGCCGCGGTGCTCAACGCCAGCACTAAGGTCGCGATGCTCGTTGGCGCCGGCGCGGTCGGCGCGACGGACGAGATCCTCGCCGTGGCCGACAAGCTGGGCGCCGGGGTGATCACCAGCCTCCTCGGCAAGGACGTGGTCCCGGGCGACGTGCCGTACCACACCCAGCAGGCCGGACTCCTGGGTTCGCGCCCCAGCCACGACCTCCTGCGTGACTGCGACACGTTCTTCATGATCGGCTCGAACTACCCGTACACCGAGTTCCTGCCCGAGACCGGCCAGGCGCGGGGCGTCCAGATCGACCTGTCCCCCGAGAATCTCAGCCTGCGGTACCCCATGGAAGTGGAGCTGCTGGGCGACGCCCGGAGCACGCTCGCCGCTCTGGCGGATCGTCTCGAGTACAAGGAGGACCGCTCCTGGCAGGACGGCGTGATCGACGGCGTCCGGGACTGGGACGAGGTGATGGCGTCGCTCGCCGATGTCGAGGGCGAGCCCGTCAACCCCCGGTACGTGTACACCGAGCTCAACAGGAGGCTGCCGGAGAACGCGGTCGTCACGGCCGATGCGGGCAGCACGGCCGACTGGTACGGCAACCACATCAAGCTCGGCCGGAACATGATGGGCAACCTCTCCGGCTCCATGGCCTCGATGTTGGCGTCGATGCCCTACGCGGTGGCCGCGAAGTTCGCCCACCCGGAGCGCCCGGTGGTCTGCACTATCGGCGACGGCGCGTTCCAGATGCTGGGGATGAACGAGATGATCACCGTCAAACGCCACTGGCGGGAGTGGGCCGACCCGCGGTTCATCGTGCTGGTGCTGCACAACAACGACCTCACGCAGGTGTCGTGGGAGATGCGCGAGGCGGGCGATCCGCGGTGGGACACCAGCCAGTTGCTCGAGGACGTCAACTACGCGGACTACGCCGAGCTGCTCGGGTTCACCGGCATCCGGGTGGAGGACAAATCGGAGGTGGGCCCCGCCTGGGACGCGGCGCTACGCGCGGACAAGCCGGTCCTGATCGACGTGGTGACCGACGCGAACATGCCGCCGCTCCCCCCGCACGTGACATTCGAGCAGGCCAAGGGGATGGCAAAGGCCCTGCTCAAGGGCGACCCGGACGAGGCGCGGGTCATCGCCGAGACGGCGCGGAGCGTGGCCGCGGAGATGCTCGCCAAGGCGAAGAGCGTGTTCAGCTCCGATGACGGGGGCGACGGCCGCCGCTGACGCTCTGCCGCGCCCGCGTGGCCCGGCCACCTACCCACGGTGATGCTGCCCACGATAGTTTGCAGACTCTGCAATCTTGCACTTAGTGTACTCCTTTGTGAACACGACAGGAGCGGCCTCGCCCGGCATCGGCCGGCGAGAGCGGAAGAAGCTGGAGACCCGGCGAGCCATCTCGCGCGCCGCGCTCGACCTGGCCCTGGAGAACGGCCTGGACAACCTGACCGTCGAGGCGATCTCGGAGGCCGCGGACGTCTCTCCGAGGACCTTCTTCAACTACTTCCCCTCCAAGGAGGACGCGCTGGTCACCGACGCCGCGAGGATCGGCGACGAGCTGCGTCCGCTGATCCTCGAGCGGCCCGCCGGGGAATCCCCCATGCAGGTCCTGCGGGCCGTGTTCATCGAACACGACCCATTCGCGCTGGTGCACGCGAACCGCGAACGCGCGGTGGCCCGGCAGCGGCTCCTGCAGGAGCACCCCACCCTGATCGCCCGACAGTGGGCGCAGCACTCACTGTTGGAACGCACCGTCTCCGAGGCGTTCGCCGAGCGGTACGGCGTCGACCCGGCCGAGGATCTGCGACCGGCCCTGCTCGCGGGGGTCATGGGCAGCGCCGTCAGGGCAGCGCTCCGACGCTGGGCCGGGGACGGCACGGACTCGTTGCAGCACCTGATCGACACCGCGTTCCACCTGTTGGACGACGGATTACTGACCGACTTCTCCGCTCCGGCGGGACACACACCGCAGGAGGTTCACGGATGACCCAGGACAGCACCGCCGCCGCCCCGTCGGAGAATATGTCGTTCAACCGGAACGTCGTCCTCGCCGTCCTGGTCTCGGGCGCGTTCGTCACGATCCTCAACCAGACGCTGCTCAACACCGCGCTGCCGGCCTTCATGGAGGACTTCGGCATCACCGCCAGCGCAGCGCAGTGGGTGACCACGATCTTCATGCTGGTCAACGGGATCATGATCCCCGTCACGGCGTTCCTGATCCAGAAGTTCACCACGCGCACGCTCTTCCTCACCGCGATGGCGCTGTTCACCGTCGGGACCCTGGTCTGCGCGTTGGCGCCGGTCTATCCCGTCCTGCTCGCGGGGCGGGTGATCCAGGCCGCGGCCGGCGGCATGATCATGCCGCTGATGCAGACCATCCTCTTCGCGATCTACTCGGTGCGCGAACGCGGGCGCGCGATGGGCACGTTCGGTCTGGTGATCGCCTTCGCGCCCGCGATCGGCCCCAGCCTCTCGGGGTGGATCATCGACCACTTCCCGTGGCAGACGCTCTTCTACATGATGCTGCCGATCGCGATCCTCGACATCGTCTTCGCCTACTTCGTCCTGCGCAACGTCACCGAGCGCACCTTCCCGCGCCTGGACGTCCTGTCGATCCTCCTGTCCACGCTCGGGTTCGGCGGACTGCTCTTCGGGTTCAGCAGCGCCGGCGACGCGGGCTGGACCAGCGCCGAGGTCCTGCTCTCCCTGGGGATCGGCGCCGTGGCCCTGTACTTCTTCATCACCCGCCAGTTCAAGCTCGACGAGCCGATCCTCGAGTTCCGGGTGCTGCGGTACCGCATGTTCGCGCTCAACACGGTGATCGGCATGAGCGTGTTCATCGCGATGATCGGCGGCATGCTCATCATCCCGCTGTTCATGCAGAACATGAGCGACTTCACCGCCATGGAGTCCGGCCTGGCCCTGCTCCCGGGTGCGGCCATCATGGGCCTCATGTCGCCCGTCACCGGCAGGCTCTTCGACAGGTTCGGGGCCAAGTGGCTCTCCGTCGCCGGGTTCACCCTGCTCGCCGCCGGCACGCTGCCGTTGGCGTTCCTGAGCACCGACACCACCTTCACCTACGTCGCCACGGCCAATGCCGTGCGGATGTTCGGCGTCGCGATGGTGATGATGCCCGTGACCACAGCGGCCTTGAACCAGCTGCCCCGGCATCTCGTCCCGCACGGCGCGGCGCTCAACAACACCATGCGTCAGGTCGCGGCCTCCGTCGGCGCGGCCCTGCTCATCACCGTCATGGTCTCCACGGCGCTCGACCCCGCGGAGCACGGCATGCAGGGCGTCATCCACGGGGCGAACATGGCCTTCCTGGTCTCCGTGGTCGTCGCCGCCCTCGGCGTGATCGGCTCCTTCTTCATCCGGGACTCGCACGGCGAGGACGTGGACGCCCCGGCGGAGGTCTAGGCCGGAGCGGGCCTCCCGACCGGGGGCCGTCGTCCCCGCACACGGCCATGCCGGCTGGGATAAGGTGAGGGTGCCGTTCTGGCACGGCCACACCCTCCCGGGGCCGTGCCACCATCAGCGAGGAAGTGGAGCAGCTCATGGACGCCACACCGATCATCGTCGGAGTCGACGGGGCGGAGGATTCCGTCCGGGCGTTGCGATGGGCGGCGGACTACGCCCGCGCCTTCGATGCGCCCCTGCATGTGCTCACCGCCTACGACGTGCCCGCCATGTTCGGCCCCTACGCGATGGCCGGCTGGGAAGACCCCGCGCGCTTGGAGAAGGACGCGCGCCGCGTGCTCGCCGACACCGTGCGGGAGACCCTGGGCGACGAGGCGCGGGTCACGGAGCGCGTGGTCCGTGGGCACGCCGCCGAGGCACTGGTCCACGCCTCAGCAGACGCCCAGCTGCTCGTGATGGGCAGCCGTGGCCGTGGCGGCTTCGCCGGGATGCTGATGGGCTCGGTCAGTCAACACGTGGTGTCGCACTCCAAGTGCCCTGTGGTCGTCATGCCCCACAGCGCCGTGGACGACCGCTAGTCGGTCGGGCGCTGGCCGGTCGGGTGCCGGGTCTGCCGCCGATCGGGCGGAACCCGTCCGCCCGGGCCGCTCACCCGGCGTGCTGTTGCTCCAGCTCCCCGACGCTCGTGGTCGAGGTGTTCACGATGATGTCGAGGATCTGCTGGTAGTGCGCGGAATCGCCGCTGACCAGTGAGACGTGGTCCTCGCCGTCCGCCAGCACCAGGTCCCCGATCCCGTTCTGCTGCTTGACCGCAGCGATGTACCGCTCGGAGTTCTCCGGCGAGACCATCGTGTCGACGGTGCCGTGGACGGCGACCACCGGGATGTTCGGGTCGATGTTCTGGATGGGGTCGACCGAGGTGTAGCGCGCCGGGATCTCCTCCGGTGTCCCGCCGAGCACGGTGACGATCCGGTCGTCGCCGTGGGTGGCGGCGTAGGTCATGTCCAGGGGGCCAGCCAGGGAGACGACGCGCGTGGGACGGAACTTCGGATTGTTGCCGACCTCGTCCTCGTCGAGGGCGTGGCGGGTGCCGGCCCACATCGCCAGCTGCGCGCCGGCGCTGTGCCCCACCACGAGCTCGTCGTCGATCGTGAACTCGGGGTGTTGCCCGCTGAGCTCGACCACATGGTCCAGTGCGGACGCGACGTCACGGAAGGTGGTGGGCCAGCCGCCACCGGAGCCGACGCGTCGGTACTCGATGTTGTAGACCGCCATGCCGCGGTCCACGAGGTCGCGGGCGTAGGGGTCCATCGACTCGGCGCCGAGCTGCGACGCCCACGAGCCGCCGTGGATGAGGACGACCAGCGGCACCGAGTCCTCCGTGTGCTCGCCGGCCGGGAGGTAGAGGTCCCCCCAGTTCTGGTCGGAGTCCGCCGGTCCGGGGGTCGGGTAGGTGATCCGTTCCACCTTCGGCTCCTGCCGCTGCGCGACAACGCTCGTGGGCGAGGACGACGACGAGGTCTCCGATCGCTCGGCCGGGGCGGCCTCCGTGTCGGACACCCCGGCGGGATCCGCGCCGTCTTCGGACGCGCATCCGACCACCAACGCGGCGACCAGAGCGATCGCTGCTGCGCTTGTGGCCGGGCGGCTGGTCGTCGTCATCCTCATGGGCACTCCTGCGATCGCGTGGCACAGCATCGGCACACGTCCACCACTACACCTGTCTGGGATAGCGGTGCGGCGTGTGCCGTGTGTAGAGCACGCTAACGCACGAACGCCCGGGCAGTTCGCGTCGTGCGCGAATCCGCCCGGGCGGGTCGTGCTGACCGGTCAGCCTGTGCGCTGTCGGCCCAGTATCCGGTGGCGTTCCATCTCGGTCATGCCGCCCCACACGCCGTAGGACTCGCCCACGGACAGGGAATAGTCGCGGCACTGCTCGAGCACCGGGCAGGATTCACAGACCTGCTTGGCGGCATGTTCCTTGGCGCGGCGGAGGCCTTTGCGTTCGGTCTCGTCGTGGTAGAACAATTCCGGAAACCCCTGGCAGGCGCCTTCCGAGCGCCACTTCCAGAACTCCAGTGTCGGGGCCAGCTCGTCCTGAATCGTCATGGTCCTCCTCCTTTGCGGCAACAGAACCGGAGCGCTGTGACGCCTGCCGGACCCGTCGTTGCACGCGATGGGTGAAGACTCCTCCGCGACGGACCTTCATGGTCGGTGCCGTGCGACCGCAGAGGGGTGCTGGTAAGGGTCAGCACCACCGCTCTCGGCGTGCTCGCGAATGAGAACTCGCAGCGCACGTCCCATGAATGCTCCTCCTCGGAAGAGTCAGGGCCCGCTGCTGAACCTCGATTACCAGCCTACTGCTACTGGGGCAAATTGCCAGTGAATGTCTGTTTGCGATCACCTTCTCAGGGATCAAACGCGGTGGTGGCGACCGCCCCGCCGGTCCGGGCGACGATCTGCTCCGCCAGGTCGCGGAGCTTGATGTTCTGGTGGCTCGACGCCCGTTGCAGGATCTCGAACGCCTCGGCCTGACTGCATCCGTTCTGCGCCATGACGATGCCGACCGCCACATCGATGGCCGTCCGAGACTCCATCGCCGCCTGGAGGTCTCGCGCCCTGGCCGAGTGACCGGACAGACGGAGCATCACCAGCGTCGCCTTGGCCGCCAGTTCGGCGTAGCGCCGCGCCACGGTCACGTGGTGATCGTCGAGGGGCTCGGGGCGCCGCGTGTAGAAGTTCATCGCCGCGAACGCGAGCCCGTCCAGCTCCAGGGGCACCGCGATCACGCTCCGCAGCCCGTGGTCTCTCACCACGTTCATATACTCCGGCCAGCGTTCCTCCGTCCGGATGTCCGGGACCAGGACCACGGTGTCGGTGCGCTGCGCTTCCAGGCAGGGCCCCTCATCGAACCCCGCTTGCACCTCGTCCATCTTCTGGGCCTCGTCGGAGCTGCTGGCCACGACCGTGTTGTGCTTGGCCCGCGAGACCACGATCCCGCACAGGACCTTGTCGTCGCCGGCGACGTGCGCTGCGGACAACCGGGCCAGGTTGTCGAGAAAGTCCGTCATCTCGCGGTCCTCGACCAGGAGGTCATGGAGCCGTTCGGAGAGCTCGTGCCGTTCGTCGACGTCGTCCGTCATGCCCACGCCCTGACGGGGTCCGGCCGGTCCCAGGCCCGGTGGACCGCCAGGAGGGGGGTGAGCACGTCGACGATGGTCGAGACGTCCTCGACCTCGACGACCCCGGCAAGCCCGTCGGTGATCCCTGATTCGGCCAGGCGATCTGCGACCGCGGGCCGGTGCACGATGGCCTTCTTGTGCCGCAGCATCTCCCCGAGCAGGACGTCGCTGCGTGCATCGCGGGGAGCATCCAGGACGACGAGGGCGTCGAGTTCGATCGACCGCACCGTCAGATAGGTGCGCAACACACTGACCGCACTGTCGTCGAGAGTCCCGGCCCTGGGCGCGATGACCAGTGGCACCATGCCGGCGCCGAAGACGTCGTCGACCACCGGGGCGACGACCGAGGGGTCGATCCCGTCATCCACGCAGATGCCGACCATCCGCCCGTCGGTGGGCCATTCACTCCCGACCTGGGCCAGTGCCGGGCTCGGTCGGACCTCGGCCACCTCCGCCCGGTCCGGGGCCGGGAGACCGAGGCCGTCGGCCACCCGGCCAGCCAGGTCGTGGTCGATCCGGGCGAGCATCTCGACCTGCCGCAGCCTGATCGCCCCCTCGTAGCACTTGCCGAGCTCGAACGTGTACGCGTCGACCGTGTGGTCCTGTTCGACCTCGGTGAGGCTGAGGTAGAACAGGCGCGCCTGGGAGAAGTGGTCATCGAAGGTCGCGGCCTGGTCGCGCGTGACCTTCGCGTCCGGGATATTCCGGGCCACTTCCACGAGCGCCCCCTCGTCGGCGCCGGCGATGAACGGGCACCCGCCGTCGAGGCTGTTCGGCTTGTACGGCGCCACGCCCACGTGGTCGGCCATCTGGTGCATGCCGTCCCGGAACATGTCGTTGACCTGCGTGTGCGGCCTGTTGATGGGGATCTGGGCGAAGTTTGGCCCGCCCAGGCGAGAGATCTGGGTGTCGATGTAGGAGAACAGTCGCCCCTGCAGGAGCGGGTCGTCGGTGACCTCGATGCCGGGCACGAGATGCCCGGGGTGGAACGCCACCTGCTCGGTCTCCGCGAAGTAGTTCTCGGGGTTCGCGTTCAGGGTCATGGTGCCGATGATCTGGACCGGCGCCATCTCCTCGGGAACGATCTTGGTCGGATCCAGCAGGTCGATCCCGTGGAACATCTCGTCGTCGGTGTCCTCGAAGACCTGCACGCCCAGATCCCATTCCGGGTACGCGCCGGCCTCGATCGCATCGGCGAGATCGCGACGGTGGAAGTCCGGGTCCACCCCTCCAGCGATCTGCGCTTCCTCCCACAGTTGGGAGTGCACGCCGAGCCGGGGCTTCCAGTGGAACTTGACGAGCTTGGTCCCGCCGTCGTCGTCGACCATCCGGAAGGTGTTGACGCCGAAGCCCTCCATCATCCGCAGGGAACGGGGGATACCGCGGTCCGACATGTTCCACATGGCGTGGAACTGGCCTTCGGTGTGGAGCGAGACGAAGTCCCAGAAGGTGTCGTGCGCGCTCTGGGCCTGCGGGATCTCCCGGTCCGGGTGGGGTTTACCCGCGTGGATGATGTCGGGGAACTTGATGGCGTCCTGGATGAAGAAGATCGGGCAGTTGTTGCCCACCAGGTCCCACACGCCCTCGTCGGTGTAGAACTTGGTCGCGAAGCCGCGGGTGTCCCGGACGGTGTCGGCCGAACCGCGGGATCCCAGCACCGTGGAGAAGCGGACAAAGACCTCGGTCTCCCTGCCGTCCTCGAACACCCCGGCCCGGCAGATGTTCCGCGCCGCACCGTTGGCGCGGAACACGCCGTGCGCGGCAGCGCCCCTCGCGTGGACGACGCGCTCGGGGATGCGCTCATGGTCGAAGTGGGTGATCTTCTCGCGCAGGTGATGATCCTGCAGGAGGACCGGGCCGCGGGCACCGGCCTTCTGTGACTTGTCGGTCTCCGGGACCCGCGCGCCCTGGGCCGTCGTCAGATAGGGGCCCTGTTGCCGCGCCGCCTCCTCGTCGTCCGCGGACGGCCGGCCCGTCGGGCCGTAGGGTGTCGCCCCCTTCTGGTCGGGCTTGGGCGACAACGGGTCCGCCGGCTGCGTCGGTTCTTCCACGCTGGGGGCCGCCGATGCGGGTGCGCCCGGGAAGACGTTGCGTCCGGCCACGTCCTCGGCGATCCTGCCCGCCGCGTCAGCGAGCTTCCTCGCCGCCGCTTCGGCCGCCGCGAGTGCGGAGTTCTTGGAACTCATCTGGGTGTGCCCCTTTCTTCGAGTGGGCGTGCGGTCCGAGTCCGTCGTCCGGCCGTCTAGTCAGAGCACCCCGACCACCACGCCGATCACCATGAACAGCACGAGGATCGCCAACACGACCAGGGTGATGACGACCTTGGTTCCGCCCCCACGGGGCGTCTCGGACGATTCCTCGACGCCGACGCTGTCGGAATCAAGGGAGACCGACTCGGCCTGGGGCGGCTCCGTCGTCTCGGCGGGCGGGGGAAGGCCCGGGTCCTTGTCTGGGTCAGGGTTCTGCGAGTGGCTCATGTCATTCGCCTCCGCACGGGTAGTGGGCGTGCAGGCCCATCAGACGCCCGCGTCTCGCCACCGGCAACCGGTCGACCGGATGCACCGCCCCGTCCGGCACGCACGCCCCGCCCCAGCCGCGGCGAGACGGCTAGCGGCTCCGGACGGAAGACGCAGCCCGACGGCGGGAGCCGACGTGCGACTCCTCGCGCATCCGCTCGGTCATGTGCGGATGGTGGAGTTCGAAGGCCGGGCGCTCCGACCGGATCCGCGGCAGCGTGGTGAAGTTGTGGCGCGGCGGCGGGCAGCTGGTCGCCCACTCGAGCGAGTTGCCCGCCCCCCACGGGTCGTCGACGGTGACGATCTCGCCGTAGCGCCAGCTTCTGATGACGTTCCAGAGGAACGGCAGCATCGAGATCCCGAGGGTCAGCGCGCCGAGCGAGGAGATCTGGTTGAGGACGGTGAAGCCGTCCGCGTCCAGGTAGTCGGCGTAGCGGCGGGCCATCCCCTGGTTCCCCAGCCAGTGCTGGACGAGGAACGTGGTGTGGAAGCCGATGAAGGTCAGCCAGAAGTGCCATTTCCCCAGCCGCTCGTTCAGCATGCGGCCGGTCATCTTGGGGAACCAGAAGTAGGTCCCGGCGAACACCGAGAACACGACCGTCCCGAAGACCGTGTAGTGGAAGTGGGCGACGATGAAGTACGTGTCGTGGATGTGGAAGTCGATGGGAGCCGCTGCCATCATCACGCCGGTCAGCCCGCCGAACAGGAACGTGACGGCGAACCCGAGCGCGAACAGCATGGGCGTCTCGAACGTGAGCTTGCCGCGCCACATGGTTCCGATCCAGTTGAAGAACTTCACGCCGGTCGGCACCGCGATGAGGAACGACATGAAGGAGAAGAACGGCAGCAGGACCGAGCCGGTGGCGAACATGTGGTGCGCCCACACCGACATGGACAGCAGCCCGATGGCCAGGGTGGCGAAGACCAGGCCTGCGTAGCCGAAGAGCGGCTTACGCGAGAAGACGGGGAAGACCTCGGAGACCACGCCGAAGAACGGGAGCGCGAGGATGTAGACCTCGGGGTGCCCGAAGAACCAGAACAGGTGCTGCCACAGGATGGTGCCCCCGTTGCCGGCGTCATAGATGTGCCCGCCGAACTGACGGTCGTAGAACACCCCCATCGCGGCGGCGGTGAGCAGGGGGAAGGCCATGAGGATCAGCACCGCGGTCACGAGGATGTTCCAGGTGAAGATCGGCAGTCGGAACATCGTCATACCCGGGGCCCGCAGACAGATGATGGACGTCAGGAGGTTGACGGCGCCGAGGATCGTGCCGATGCCGCCGACTGCGACACCGAGGATCCACAGATCGGCGCCGACCTGTGGCGAGTGGATCTTGTCCGCGAGGGGCAGGTACATGGTCCAGCCGAACGCCGCCGCGCCCCCGGGGGTGATGAAGCCCGTCAGGAGGATGACGCCACCGAAGCTGAACAGCCAGAAGCCGAAGGCATTGAGTCGGGGGAAGGCGACGTCGGGGGCGCCGATCTGCAACGGGACGATGTAGTTGCCGAAGCCGATCACGATGGGGGTGCCGAAGAACAGCAGCATGATCGTTCCGTGGAGCGTGAACATCTGGTTGTACTGCTCGTTCGACAGGAACTGCAGGCCCGGCAGGAACAACTCGGCGCGGATGAGCAGGGCCATCAGTCCCGCGATGAAGAACATGATGAAGCAAGTGATGATGTACATCAGACCGATCGTCTTGTGATCGGTCGTGGTGAACAGCTTCCACGCCGTCGAACCCGGCCGGCTGTCCCCGGTCGGTTCGCCTGGTGGGGTGTCCAACTCGGAAACTACGTCCGGGGTCGCGGTCGCCATCGAACCCTCCTCGCGCGGATGACCTACTCCATAGAGGTGCCGACTCGGAGCCTATTACCCGGGTCACACCCGCGCATCCGCTCGGACAGCAGCTACCCTGAGAGGTACTTGTTGATCAGCCTCGTCGCGAAATTCGGGGCGAACTTGGAGGCGTTGGCGAGCACCGTGGTCTGCGCGCCCACCGAGTACGACGTGCGGTGGAGCCTGCGATCCCGCGGCGTGGGGTTGACCGACTGCCACACCTTGTCCGCGACCTGCTCGGGCGTGATCCGGATTCCGAGGGTCTGGGTGCTCTTCGCCCCGGGGTCGGCGAGCGCGGTCTTGGCCCACAGCGGCCAGATGCCCACCACCCGGACGCCGTGGGGCGCCCACTCGAGTTCGAGGGCTTCGGTCAGCCCGGCGACGTAGAACTTGGAGGCGCTGTACGTAGCGATGCCGGGCTGGCCGTAGATCGCCGAGGCCGACGCGATGTTCACCAGGTGTGAGCCGGGGGTCGCCTTGAGGTACGGGAAGGCGGCCTGCGCGCCCAGCGTCACGCCCAGCACGTCGATGTCGACCTGCGCCTTGACCGCCTCCGGCGAGATCGCGTCCAGATCGCCGGCCACCAGGACTCCCGCGTTGTTGTCGAGCACGTCGAGCGTGCCGCCGGTGTGCGCGGTGAACTCGCTGAGCGCCCGGGCCCACTGCTCGGCATCGCGGACGTCGAGTTCTCCGGTGATCCAGGTCGGGTGCGCGGCCTGCACCGCGGCGAGGGCGTCCGTGTCGACGTCGTACACGCCGACCGTCCAGCCCTCGCGGTCGAACCGCTCGGCCGTCGCCAGTCCGATGCCGGCCGCTCCGCCCGAGATGAAGATCGATGCCATGTGCTACTCCCGCGTCAGTCCGAGTTCCACGGCCGCGGGGAGACCTCAAGAGCCGGAACCCGCGCCGGTGCGTGCGTTGACGATACTCCACCGGGCGCGGCGGGGCCGCCCGTGACCACCTCGAGCGCCGACGTCGTCGTGTTCCTCGCCGCGGTGGCGTCACTTACCCCCGGGGGGTATGGTGGGCCGCGGCGACGCACGAGAGAGGAGTGTCGATCCGATGAGCCACGATCACGGTCATCACGACCACGAGGAGCACGCCGGGCACGGCGGGCACGAGCACCATGTTCACCAGTTCCGTCGTCTGTTCTGGATCATGTCGGTCCTGGCAGTGCCGACCGTGGCGTTCTCCCCGATGTTCGGCGACCTGCTCGGTTATCCGGTCCCCGGGTGGGGCCTGTGGGTGTCGGCCGCCCTAGGCACGGTGATGTACGTCTGGGGCGGTCGCCCGTTCCTCAGCGGCGGCGCCGACGAGGTCCGGGCCCGCCAGCCCGGGATGATGCTGCTCATCAGTCTCGGCATCACCGTCGCCTTCCTCTCCTCCTGGGGCGCAACGATCGGCCTCCTCGATCACGGACTCGAGTTCTGGTGGGAGCTCGCGCTCCTCATCGTGATCATGCTGCTCGGCCACTGGGTGGAGATGCGCTCGCTCGCGCAGACCAGTTCCGCACTGGACTCACTGGCCGCACTGCTGCCGGACGAGGCCGAGCGCGTCGTCGACGACGGCACCGAGACGGTCGCACCCGGCGACCTGGGCGTCGGGGACGTGGTGATCATCCGCCCCGGAGGCAACGTCCCCGCCGATGGCGTCGTGGTCCAGGGCACGGCCAGCATGGACGAGTCGATGATCACCGGCGAGTCCCACACCGTCAGCCGCACTGAGGGCGAGCAGGTGGTGGCCGGCACCGTGGCCACCGACTCGGGGCTGCGCGTTCGCGTGAACGCCGTCGGGGGCGACACCGCTCTGGCCGGCATCCAGAAACTGGTCGATGATGCTCAGAGTTCCTCGTCCCGGGCCCAGCGGATCGCCGACCGGGCCGCCGCGCTGCTGTTCTGGTTTGCTCTCGGGGCCGCCGTCCTCACCGCGATCGTCTGGGGCGTGGTCGGCACGCCGGAGCAGTCCGTCGTCCGGGTGATCACCGTTCTGGTCATCGCGTGTCCGCACGCCCTCGGGTTGGCGATCCCCCTGGTCGTCTCGATCGCCACCGAGCGTGCCGCGCGCGGCGGCGTCCTGATCAAGGACCGGATGGCGCTGGAGGCCATGCGCTCCGTCGACGTCGTCGTGTTCGACAAGACCGGCACCCTCACCAAGGGTTCCCCCACCGTCACCACGGCGGAAGCCGCGGACGACTGGGAGCAGGACCGCGTCCTCGCGCTCGCCTCGGCCGCCGAATCCGATTCCGAGCACCCCCTGGCTAGAGCCATCGTCGCCGCCGCAGGCGACCGGGGACTCGACGTCCCCCGGGCGGAGGACTTCAGTTCATCGCCCGCCGTCGGCGTGCAGGCCCGAGTGGACGACCATCTGGTGCAGGTCGGCGGCCCGTATCTGCTCGAGCAGGAGGCTCAGCACGAACTCGAGGTCGCCGACGCCTGGCGCGAGGAGGGGGCGATCATCCTGCACGTGCTGGTCGACGGCACGGTCGTGGGCGCCCTCCAGTTGGCCGACGAGGTCCGCTCCGAGTCGCGGGCCGCCGTCGAGGCACTCCACCGGCGTGGGATGGACGTCGTCATGATCACCGGCGACGCTGATGCCGTTGCCGGCTCGGTATCCGACGAACTGGGGATCGACCGGTACTTCGCCGGCGTCCGGCCGGAGGACAAGGCCTCCGCGGTCCGGCAGCTGCAGGACGAGGGGCGCACCGTGGCCATGGTCGGCGACGGCGTCAACGACGCCCCTGCGCTCGCCCAGGCCGATGTCGGCGTCGCGATCGGAGCCGGCACGGACGTGGCCATCGCCTCGGCCGGCGTCATCCTGGCTTCCGACGACCCCCGGGCCGTGGTCTCGATCATCGAGATGTCCCGGGCCACTTACCGGAAGATGGTCCAGAACCTGTGGTGGGCAGGGGGCTACAACCTCGTGTCCGTGCCCCTGGCCGCCGGCGTGCTCGCACCGGTCGGCGTGGTGATGCCCATGTCCGTCGGGGCCATCCTGATGTCGCTGTCCACGGTCGTCGTTGCCCTCAACGCCCAACTGCTGCGCCGCGTCGATCTCCGACCCGAGGTCACGACCGGCGACGACGCCCCCAGGGAGCTCCAGCCCGCTGCATGAGAAACGCTCGACGAACCCGCGCCGCGGCGGCCGCGGCCTGTTGCGACCGGCGGCTCAGCTGGTCTCCGCCGAGCGCGCGGTCTGGCCGTCTGACGCGGCACCCTCCTCGGCCGCCCGCCGGGCGGCGGCGTCGTCGGCCTGCACGCGCTCGATCGCCTGACGTGCGTAGACCCACTGCTGGGTGGTGTTGAGGTGCGAGCGGTGGTCGCCTCCGATGTGCATGCCCCACGAGACCATGGTGGTGAGTCGGTTCTTGAAGCCGACGAGGTAGGCCAGGTGCACCACGAGCCACATGATCCAGGCGATGAACCCGTGGATCTCGAGCTTGCCCATCTTCACCACTGCGCTGTAGCGCGAGACAGTGGCCATCGACCCCTTGTCGAAGTACTTGAAGGGGCGGCGCTGCTCTGGACGCTGCCCCTTGTCGACTCCGGCGGCGATCTGCTTGGCCGCGTACTGTCCGCCCTGGATCGCCACCTGGGCGACTCCCGGCAGGTCGTCGAGGCTCATCAGGTCGCCCACCACAAAGATGTTCGGGTGGCCGGGGACGGATAGGTCCTCGGCCACCTTGACCCGGCCCGCGCGGTCGGTCTCCGCCCCGGTCTGGTCGGCGATCATCTTCCCGAGCGGACTGCCCTTGACCCCCGCGGACCAGATCTTGCACGAGGCGTCGATCCTGCGATGGGAGCCGTCGGGGTCCTTGACCTCGATCCCGTGGTAGTCGACGTCGGTGACCATGGCGTTGAGCTGCACCTCGACGCCCATCTTCTCGAGGCGGGCGCGGGCGGCGTTGCCGAGCTTGTTGCCGAACGGCGGCAGAACCAGTGGCGCGGCGTCGAGCAGGATGACGCGGGCGGCGGCCGGATCGATCCGGCGGAAGCTGTTCTTGAGCGTGTGCTGCGCCAGTTCCGCCACCTGGCCGGCCATCTCCACGCCTGTCGGGCCGGCCCCGACGATCACAAAGGTGAGCAACCGCTTGCGCTGCTCCTCGTCGTCGGTGATCTCGGCCTGCTCGAAGCAGCCCATGATCCGGCTGCGCAGCTCGAGTGCGTCGTCCACGGACTTCATGCCGGGCGCCCATTGTTCGAAGTGGTCGTTGCCGAAGTACGACTGGCTGGCGCCGGCGGCGACGATCAGGCTGTCGTACTCGAGATCGAACTCGATGTGTCCGGCGTTGGCGTGCACGGTCTTCGAGGCCACGTCGATGTGCGTGACGTCGCCGAGGACACAGTTGGCGTTCTCCTGGTCGCGCAGGATCAGCCGGGTCGAGGGGGCGATCTCGCCCACGGACAGGATCCCGGTGGCCACCTGGTACAGCAGGGGCTGGAAGAGGTGGTGTCCGGTCTTGGCCACCAGGGTGACCTCGACGTCCGCCTTCTCCAACTGCTGCGCGGCGAAGAGCCCACCGAACCCCGACCCGATGATCACGACGCGGTGCCGCCGGCCTGCTGCCGCGGCATCGATGACCTGGCTCTGTGGGGTCTCACTCATGGTGGCTCCTGTCGGCGTGGGACGTGAGATGACGGTCGCTGAACTCTTCGGGCGGCCCGGATCGGTCACCCGGGGCCACGGCTTCCGAGGTTAGTCGCTTTCCGTGTGCGCGCCGCCGCGCGACCCGTGGTTCATCCGCGGGCTACCGCGCCCATCGGGGCGCTCCGACCTAGTATCTCCGGCAGATGCGCCTGCGCCGCGGGTTCCACCCCTCCACCAGATCGGAACTGCCTTGACCTCTGCCATCTCCTCCATCGCCGCGTGGACCTTCGTCGCCGAATGCCCGATCCCGCAGGACATCGGCCCCCTGCTGGTCCAGGGTGAGCAGCCGATCGCGGCGTACAAGACGTTCCGAGACTCCGCCATCTTCACCGACAAGCGCCTGATCGTGCGAGACGCGCAGGGCTTCACCGGCAAGAAGGTCGAGATCTACTCGCTGCCCTACAACGCGATCAACATGTGGTCGTCCGAGAACGCGGGACGAATCCTGGACTTCAACTCCGAGCTCGAACTGTGGACGCGGGCCGGCCACATCAAGATCAATCTCGGCAAGGACGTCGACGTCCGCAGGCTGGACCACCTGATCGCGCATGTCGTCCTGAACGGGTGACGTCAGCTCCCCCCTCAGAGGTCCGCCATAGCCTCGGCGAGCGCGGCTGAGTCCGAATCCGGCACGACCGTCGACGCCCCCTCCAGCACGAGGAGCCGGGCGCCGGGGATCTCCCGGGCGAGGGCCTCGCCGTTGCCGACCGGAAAGAAGGGATCGTGACGACCGTGCACGACCAGTGCCGGCACCACGATCTCCCGGAGCCTCTCGCGCCAGCGCGGCGCGCAGTCGATCCGCGAGAACGTCATCCCCATCTGGTTGGCGGCGTGCACCTCGGGTTCCATGGTCGGCGTCCGGTCCCAGATGCGGCCGGCCACTGACCGGGCGGCGTCGGGGTCGTCGCCGAGAGTCTCCGCGCTCTCGGCAGCGAACGCCGAGACCGCATCGCGGTCGGACCAGTCCGGCGTCGGACAGGAGAACAACCGGTCCATCGTCGCGGCATCATGGTCGGGCAGGTCGGCGTCGACCGGGCCCGGCGCGACGGGGCGTGTGCTGACCAGGGTGAGGGCCGAGAACATGGACGGGTGATCGATCGCCGCGACCTGCGCCACCATGCCGCCTACCCCGACGCCGGCCAGGTGAGCCGGGCGGTCGTCGAGCTCGACGGCCAGTGCGGCGGCATCGGAGGCGAGGTCGCGGAGCGTGTACCCGGGGGCCTCCGGGTCGAGGGTTGTGGACGCGCCGGAATCGCGGAGGTCGTAGCGGACGACGTGACGGCCCAGGCGGGCAAGAGCGTGGCACAGCGCGTCGGACCAGGTGAGCATGGTGGGGCCGCCCACGCACAGCACCAGAGGACCCGACGGGTCTCCGAAATGTTCGACGGCGAGCGTGACGCCGTTGACCTCGCGCGTCGCCGCTTCCTCACGCATCGGACACGACGCCGTCGAGGGTTCGGCGCCCGGTGATCACCAGAAGGATGTCCTTCGCCGGGAGTTCGAGCCGGGCGCCCGATCCGACGGTCGCGTCGGTATCGGTGGCCACGAGCGAACGGTCGAGCGTGCACCCGAAATGTTCCAACGCCCGCGCACCCCCGTGCCGGAGCACCAGCCCGATGCGGTCGGCCGGCGGTGCCGGGAGCCCCAGGGGCTCGGTGATGTCCAGGCCGTGGATGAGGTCGTGGCTGAGCGCGCCGTCCTCCCCACCGCCGGGCGGGTGCCACACGGTCGTGACGTTCTGCCGGAGGAGGTCCAGGAGCTGGGCGGAGTCGTACATAGCGGTGTCGCGCCGGGCGGCAGAGTCCGCAAACGTGTCGAACGAGAACCGGGCCTTGACGAGTCCCGCGAGCATCGACAGCGGCCCGGTGCGGAACGGCATCGTCATATGCGCCACGACCTCCCGGACTCGCCAGCCCGCGCACAGTGAGTCGTGGTCCCAGTCGGCTTCGGAGAGGTTCTCGAGCAGTTCGACCAGACGGCGTCGTTCGGCAAATGCCTCCTCGTCCAGCGCGGTGGGGGTGGGGCTGCGTCTCGGCACGAGTCCTCCTCGGGGTCGCCATCAGCACATCACCATGATCGGTAGTTTTTTGCTACTATTCGCTCTGTTGTCCGAGCTGTCAAGAGGAGGGCGATGGGACGCGAGTACGGGCAGTTCTGCGGGCTCGCGCGGGCGGCCGAGGTGCTCGGCGAGCGATGGACGCTGCTGATCCTGCGGGACCTGTCCGTCGGACCGGCCAGGTTCTCCGAACTCAGGTCCGGCCTGCCAGGGATCGCCGCGACCATGCTCACGGCACGCTTGCGCGACCTGGAGGACTCCGGCGTGGTGTCGCGCTCACATGACGGCAAGGCGGTGACCTACACGCTCACCACACACGGCCGCACGGTGTTCCCGGCACTACGGGAGTTGAGCCTATGGGGCGCCTCCACCATGGCCGCGCCCCGCGAATCCGAGATCGTGACGGACCGGTCGCTGGCCGCGATGCTCGCGACCACGCGGACGGCAGCGCGGGTGGACCCGTTCATCGTCGAGATCCGCGCCGGTGACGCCGTCGGACACGCGACGGTCACAGCCGACGGCGTGGATGCCGCACCCGGGGGCGCCGACGATCCGGATCTCACCCTCTCCGGCCCGGGGCTCCGGGCCGCGCTCGCGGAACCGTCGACCGCACACCGACTCGTCACCGAAGGGCAGATCGAACTCGCAGGGACGGGCGAGCTGCTCTCGTCTTTTACGGAGGCATTCCATGCACCGCTCACCTAACGAAGCTCGGGCGTTGCCGGACACAGACGCGCGCTCCCAGCGGGGTATCGCGCAGCTTGGCCCCCACGAGCCCTGACAGTCACGTTCGGTCTGGTGCTACCGGTGTGAGCGGTGGCACCCTGGGCACTGGCCGCCGGGCGCCCCTCGCCGCCCGACGAGCGCGAGGAGGTGCTCTCGTGTCACAGTTCGACGCAGTCATCCTCGGTGCCGGATGACTGCCCAGCGAGCGCTGCGCGTTGCCCTCGACCTACTGCGGCGCCGGTACGTCGCAGTACTGATGGCGATGCTGTGCGTGCAGGGCGCGTTCGTGTGGACGATGCCGCTCGTGGGCGCACTGGTACGGCGCACTCTGCACCGCCTCGGCGTCGGCGGCGTCAATGCGGACACCCTCGACACCGTGGCCTCGTCGCCGGTTGCTCTGGCGGTGCTGCTCGGCGTCGTCATCGTCGCCACGGTGTTCGCCCTGGCCGACGTCACCGTCTTCACAGTGATCGCCCACTTGTCATTGGAGGGCGAGCCGGTGACCTTCACCGGCGTATTCGCCCGGTCGTGGCGGACCGTGCGCAAGGCGACCGGATGGCAGGGGATGCTCCTCGTCCCGTACCTCGCCCTCCTGGTCCCGATCTCGGGTATCGGGTTCTCTTCCGTCCTCACCGAGCACATCGCACTCCCCAAGTTCATCAGCGGCGAACTACTCAAAACGACGACCGGCGCAGTTCTCTACGGCCTGGCGATGAGCGTCGTGGCGTACGCCGCCCTGCGATTGGTGCTCTTCCCCGCCCTCGTGGCCGACCGGGACACCTCGGTCCGTCGTGCCCTCCGCCGCAGTGTCGAGATGACCCGCTGGCGGCCTCTCCTCGGGTTCGTGACGGTCATGCTGTCGGTGGTGGTGGTCGCCTCCCTCGTGCTGACGCTGCTGGTCGGGGTCGGGCTGGTGCCGGTCGTGCTGGCAGACACCTACACCGCCGCCGGCGTCACGCTGGGGCTCGTGGCGCTGACGCGCTTCCTCATCGTCGGCTTCGCCACCGCCTTCCTCGCGTTCTTCTTTACCGCCTACACACGGCTGATGCAGGGAGAGACCGCTGCGACACAGCCGGAGCACCGGTCCGGGTGGCGCACTCGAGCAGCCACGGTGTCCCTGACGGCGCTGGCCGTCCTCCTCGCCACCCCGTCGGTGTTCACCGCATCCGACGACGCCGTCCGCACGGCCACCGCCTCTCCGGAGATCATCGGGCACCGTGGCTACCCGGCGGAGGCGGTGGAGAACAGCGTTCCCGGGCTACTCGCCGCGGCCGACGCGGGAGCCGAAGTGGTGGAGGTGGACATTCAGGAGACCCGCGATGGTGGGCTCGTCGTGATGCACGACGTCAACCTGAGCCGACTCACGGGCGTCGACCGCGCTATCCACGAGATGGCCGAGGCGGAAGTCACGGCGCTGACCCTGCGGCAGAACGGGCGCACCGCCTCGATCCCCACCCTCGAGGAGTTCGTCCGCGCCGCCGACAGAATCGGCGTCCGACTGTTGGTGGAACTGAAGCCTCACGGCGAGGAGGCGCCCGGCTACGCCGGTCGCGTCTCTGATCAGCTGAACATCCTCGACCCGGACCGCTCCCACATGGTCCAGTCCCTGGATCGGGAGCTGGTCCGTGAGTTCGCACGCCTCGACCCGGAGCGTCAGACGGCGTATGTGGTGGGCTTCCAGATCGGCGACCTGCCGCGCACAGGTGCTGGCGGTGCGGTTGTGATCGAGGACTGGTCCTTTCACGACGGCATGCTCGGTGAGGCGCGGGAGAAAGGGCGGGGCCTCTACGTCTGGACTGTCAACGACCTCTCGGATCAGCGGGACTATCTCGCGCGTGGCGTGGACGGCATCATCACCGATGAGGTCGATCGTGCGGTCGCGGCGCGAGAGCGCCTACACGCCGGTGCGGTCATGCTCTACCTCGAACAGGCCCAGGGCCTGATCGGCATCGGGCTCGGTCTCGAGTGACGGGGAGCAGTGCCTGCGGCGCGGTTCTTCGCTACCGCAGCCCGCATCAGGCGACGGCGCCTGCCGCTGACCAGGGCGCACCGATCACGTGTGGCGCCCACACCACGCAGTAGGCCAGGACCACGGTGACGGCCGTGCAGGCGAGGGCCAGTAATTTGTCCGCGCCGCCGCCCGCCCGGACGCGCAGCCGACCGGGCGGGCGGAAGTTCCGCCATCGCTTACCGCCGATGCGGACGATGCCGCCGAGGAGGGGCACGCCCCGCTTGGTGATCATGTCGCCGAGGAGGTGCACCACGACGCCTGTAGCGACCGCGGCGCCGAGGGCGGTGCTGCTGACCGACGCCGGTAGCGCGAACCAGACCACCACCGCGAGCGCCAGTGACAGTCCGGTGACATAGAGCCAATCCTGTTTTCTGCTCCAGTCAGGCGCCAGGCCGCGGAGGGCGAGGCCGAGCATGAAGAACAGCACCCCGATGGCGGCGTTCTTGCCGAACGACGAGACGAGTGCGGCGGTCCCCGCCCCGGCGAGGAATGCGAACCACAGCGTGTGGGTCGCAGTGCGGTGCCCGTTGGTGATCCGCGTGTCCTTGCGTGTCCTCGTCAGCGAGTACACGGTCGTGGAGACCCGCTCGGTGAGGTGCGCGAGGGCCTGCGAGACCGGTCCGAAGCTGCGTGCCAGCGTGCTCTGCGGCGTATCGAGGTCCGGGACCAGTGCCGCCCCGGCGGTCACACCCGCAAACACGAAGACCTCGGTCGCCGAGGTGGCCCCGCCCCAGGCGACGGGAAGAAAAGCCCCGATAGCCAGCCCCGCGCCGGCGCCGCTCATCGCGTGCGTAGGTCCCATCACCATGTCCGGCTCACCTTACCGGCCGCGACCGGGACCACAACGAGCTCCACGCCGCGACGAACACCGCGCGGGCCCCCTCGTCGCCCACCGGGTCGCCACCAGGCGCTCCCGCTTCTAACCTGGGCGCATGTCCCCCTTCGATGCCGTTCTCGCGTTTGCCGTCGTCGCCGGGCTCCTCACCCTCGTCCCCGGGCTCGACACCGCGCTCGTGCTCCGGTCCTCGCTGACCCGCTCCCGCTCCTACGCCTGGGCCACGGCCGCCGGGATCGCCACCGGCGCCATGGCGTGGGGCGTCGCCGCGGCGGTGGGGGTGTCGGCGCTGCTCACCGCATCGGAGTTGGCCTACCGCCTGCTCACCACGGCCGGGGCGGCATACATTTGCTGGCTCGGCGTCTCGATGATCTGGCGGTCTATCCGGGACCGGACTGTCGCCGCCCCCTCGGCCGACACTGTGGAGGTGGCGCAGGCCTCGCCGTGGCGGGGCTGGCTCGTCGGGGCCGGGACGAACCTCCTCAACCCCAAGGTCGGGGTGTTCTACATCGCCACGATCCCGCAGTTCCTCCCGGCCGGCGTCTCACCACTGCCGATGGGCGCCGCTCTGGCCGGCGTCCACGGTGTGCTCACGTTGGCCTGGTTCGGACTGCTGATCGTGGCGGGCTCGTTCGCACGTCGCCGGCTCATGAGCCCGAGAGCGCTGACGACGATCGACCGCGGGACCGGGCTCGTCCTGATCGGGTTCGGGGCAAAACTGCTGTACGACTCCGTGCTCTCCGGCCCTTCCGCAAGCACCACAGCCCTCCTGCGGGCCGGCGTCCGGGCTTAGGGTGGAGGCGTGCAGACGAGCAACACCGTGCCGGCGCCCCGCGGTGAGTCATGGCGCACCGAGCTGTTCGACCTGCCCGCGTACTTCGACGCGATCGGTGTCGCCCGCGGCGAGCCGAGTCTGGAGATGCTCACGCGACTGCACGAGGCGCACGTGCACACCTTTCCGTTCGCGAACGTGGACGTGCTCCTCGGCCGGGCACGCGGCGTCGACCCCGAGACGGTCCAGGACCAGCTCGTGCGCCGGCGGCGCGGTGGCTACTGCTTCGAGCACGCGCAGATCTTTGCCGCTGCCCTCGAACACCTCGGCTTCACCATTCGCCGCGCCCTTGGCCGGGTGCACCGGATCGACAACAGCCGCACGCACATGTCGGTGGTGGCGCACGTGGAGGGCCGACGATGGCTGTGCGATCCGGGCTTCGGATTCAGCCTCACCGCGCCGATCGAACTCACCGACGGCGCGACCCGCGACGAGAACGGCCGCACGCTGACCGTCCACCGATACGACGACGGCGGATCGCCGGTCTGGGCTCTCGACCGTGACGGCGCGACCCAGCACTTCACCGACGAACACACCGTCCACCCGATCGACGTGCACACCGGACACTTTGTGACCTCGCGCAGCACACACGCGCCGTTCACGCAGCACCTGACGGTCATGAAGCACACCGACGACGGGCACGTCACCCTGACGGAAAATGCGCTGACGGTACGCCGCCGAGGGGACGACACCGAGCACAGGGAGCTCTCCGTCGACGACGTCGTGAACCGGGCACAGGAGCTGGGGGTGCGGTTACAAACAGGCGAGGACCGCTTGCTCGCGGAGGCTCTGACGCGGATCCGATAACGCCCTCTCGTTCCTCGGACCCTGCAGTGACTCCACAGAACTGCGCCGTGTAGCCGAGCGCACTGCCGTCACTCCCGCCATCGCAGGCCTTGACGACCGCGCCGCAACAATTTTTCGCGCGATGTCGATATCCGCCCGCACCGTTCGACGTCATAGTAGAAGGCGCACCGGGCGCTTTCACCGACTCGAAGGAGCACACCGTGAAATACATGCTGGTCATGCGGCAGAAGTCCACCGCGCAGGACACGTCGGCCGACACCGATATGGAGTCGATGATCAACGCGATGGGCAAGTTCAACGAGGCGATGATGTCGGCCGGTGTGCTGGCGGCCGGAGAGGGCCTGGCCGACGCGTCGGAAGGGTTCGTCGTCGACTACGACGGCGAGGAGCCCGTCATCACGGACGGCCCGTACGGGGAGATCCACGAGCTGTTCAACGGGTTCTGGATCCTCGATGTCTCGTCGAAGGACGAGGCCGCCGAGTGGGCGCGTCGGGCACCGATGGGTCCGGGAGTCGTCCTCGAGGTACGGCGGGTCACCGACGAGTCCGATTTCGAAGAGTTCGCCGACAACGAGTACATCCAGAAGGAGAAGGGCTGGCGCGAAGAGCTCGGCACCGCCTGAGCCACAGCCCTCTACAGAAGGTCCACGATGGACGATCTCTCCGCCCGCCTCGACGCCGTCTGGCGGATCGAGGGGGCCTCGGTGGTCGCCGCGCTGACCCGGATGACCGGGGACGTGGCGACGGCCGAGGACTGTGCGAGTGAGGCCCTGGTGGCGGCGCTCCGGCAGTGGGGCGAGAGCGGGGTGCCGCGCAATCCGGGCGCGTGGCTCACCGCCGTGGCCAAGCGCCGCGCGATCGACGGCTGGCGAGGCGGGGAGCGGGCGGAGGCGCGCGACCGGCAACTCGCGCACCTCCAGGCGGGCGAGGTCGCACCGGAGAGCGAGTCGATCTCCGACGACGAACTGCGCCTGCTCTTCGTCTCGTGTCATCCCGTGCTCTCGCGTGAGTCCCAGGTCGCGCTCACCCTGCGCGTCGTCGGAGGGCTCTCGACCACTGAGATCGCCCGGCTGCTGTTGACGTCGGTGGCCACGGTGCAGGCTCGAATCACCCGCGCCAAGAAGACCCTCTCTGCGGCCTCCGTGCCTTTTGCCACCCCCGCGCCGGACGAGTGGGACGCGCGGCTGGCAGCCGTTCTCGCCGTCGTCTACCTGATCTTCACCGAGGGGTACGCCTCGACCACCGGCACGGAGCTGCTCCGCCCGCACCTCGCCCGCGAGGCGCTGCGACTGGGCCGGATGCTCGCCGCGCTCACCCCGGCCGAGCCCGAGGTGCACGGCCTGGTCGCGCTGATGGAACTGCAGTCCTCGCGGTTCGCGGCCCGTGTCGATGCCCGCGGCGACGCGGTGTTGCTGTCCGATCAGGACCGGTCGCGGTGGGACGTCACGCAGATCCGCCGTGGGAGGGAGGCCCTCGCCCGCGCCGACTCCCTCGGCCACGGGCGCGGCCCGTACGCACTGCAGGCGGCGATCGCCGCATGCCACGCCTGCGCGCCCAGCGTCGAGAGCACCGACTGGGAGACGATCGTCGTCCTCTACGAGGCCCTCGGGCGCCTGACCGGTAACCCCGTCGTCGCCCTCAACCGCGCCATCGCGGTGTCGATGGTCTCAGGCCCCGAGGCCGGCCTGGCGAGCGTGGAGCAGGTGGCGGACTCGCGGGGGTTGCGCGGATCGCACCTCTTGCCGAGCGTCAGGGGCGAATTGTTGACGCAACTGGGCAGGACCGCGGAAGCGGCGTCCGAGCTCCGCGCGGCAGCCGACCTCGCCGCGAACGACCGGGTCGCCGGCTCGCTCCGCTCCCGGGCGGAAGCGCTGAGCAGCATCGCGCCGACGTCAGCCGAGTCGCGTCACTCCCGTGGCCTGAGCACGAAGTACACGTACGAGTAGTAGTCGCCGAACCGGTCGTACAGTCGCGCTTCTTCGAGCCCGGAGTCGAGGAACGCCGCCACGTCCGCGTCACCTCCGTGGGCTCGGAGAAAGTCGGCGGACCGCTGCCGGATGGGCGTGTAGTACTCATCCGTCCAGCCCTCCGGCGGGAGCACGAAGTGGGCCGTGCACTCGTACCCGGCGGGCCCGAAGCTGCGGAGGCGCCCGTTGATGGTGGTGATATCCGGGTAGCCCTGCGCCCAGTAGTCGTCAACCTCGTCCGGGCGGGAGTCAGTCAGCCAGCACAAGTCGGAGACGACCACGGCGCCGCCGGGTGCGACGAGGGGGCGCCAGAGGCGCGACCGTGTAGGCGCTGCCCTCAGCCCACAACAGGTCGAAGCTGCACCCGTCCAGCCCGAGGTCGTCCATAGACGCCTCCCATGTGGTGATGCGCTCCGCGACGCCCTCCCCGGCCGCCCGGGCCTCCAGCTCGTCGAGGAACGGTCGCAGGATGTCGACGGCGGTGATCTGCGCGTCGGTCTCGTGGGCCAGGACGAGCGTCTGGCGGCCGGTTCCACATCCCAGGTCCAGAATCGTGCCCACCCCTGCGGCATTCGGGAGCGCGTCGAGCGCGCGCCGTGTACTCGCATCACTGCCCGGACCTTGTCTGCGGGCTGTGCGATGGAAGTCGATGAGGTAGTCGGGGATCTCCATGGTCTCCTCAGTCTGCTCGCCGTAGCAGCCGCGCGGTGGACGTGCCGCGCGCGCGTTCGGCGACCAGCCACAGCGCGAGTCCCGCGGCGAGCAGCCACACCAGTAGCGGGATCGCCGCCTGCACCGCACCTCCCGGGTCCGCGTCGGTCGCCGCGAGCAGCGCCGTGGTGGCCGGCCTGACCGGCACCACGGCCCCGAGGCTCCCGACGATCCCGGGTGCCGCCGAGGTGGCCCCGCTGATCGCCGCCACGACGAGCCCGCCGAGCATCACGATCAGTCCGGCCCGCGGCCACAGTGACACCAGGGCACGAGCGATGAGTGCGAACGCCGCGGTCGCCAGGACGGCGACGAGCAGGATCAGCGGGACGGCCGCGAGCGGCGGCCGCACGGCGAGCCCGAGGGCCACGGTGACGACGACGGCCTGGCCGGCGACGTTAGCCGCCCACGTCCCGAGGCCACGTGTGGCAATCCGCCAGGTGGGCTCGGTGGACTCGATCGCCCCGCCATGCCGCGGCCGCAGGAACATCGCCGAGAGGGTGGCGGCGAACCACAGCACCAGGGCGGCGACCAGCGCCGCGAGCGGGGTGACGTAGCCGGAGCCGGAACCGCTGGTGAGGACGGGATCAGCCGCGGCCGTGGACATCGACCGACGCTCGTCGTCGGTGAAGGTGGGGATCTGGTCGAGGGCGTCGCCGAGCCCGTCGGCCAGTTCGCGCGACCCGTCCGCCGCGGTGCCCGACCCGTCGGACAGCGCGATCAGCCCCTGGTCCAGTTCCCGCGCACCGTCCGCGGCCTCCCTGGATGCCTCGCCCAGTTCTCGTGCGCCGCCGGCCAGTTCTCCGGCGCCCGCGGCCAGCTCGCCGGTGCCCGCGCGCGCCTCGCCCAGGCCGGCCTCGAGCTGCGTGGCCCCGTCGGCCGCGGCGCCGATCCCGGTCACCAGCTCGACCGAGGCGTCGGCCAGCTGCGCGTTGCCGTCGGCCACCTGGCGGGCCCCGTCGTTGAGCAGGGCGATGTCGCCTGCGATCGAGCTGAGGTCCTGTCGCGCGGACGCGGTGCTGTGGTCGACCGCCGACGTCTGCTCCTCGAGCCGGTCGGCGAAGGCGTGCATCTCCCCGCACACCGGCCCGGCTCCGCACCGCTCCGCCAGGCCGCGCAGCTCCGCGACGGCCGGGGACAGCTCGGGGGCGGAGGTCAGGTGGTCGCCGGCCGCGTTCAGGGGTGCAACCAGGTCGGCGAGCTGCTGCGTCCCGTCCGCGACCTGCGCCGAGCCCTCGGCGAGCGCACGCGCCTGGCCCGGCAGTTCGGCGGTCTGGCGCGACATCTCCCCGAGCCCGCCGGCCAGCTCCCCGGCGCCGGCGTGCAGTTCGCCGAGTCCGGACCGCAGTTCGGTCGCACCGGCGCCGAGCTCCCCCGCCCCGAGGGAGAGGGCGCCGGCACCGTCGGCGAGCTGCGGCAGGCCGGCGGCCAGTTGCCCGGTCCCCGCGCGGGCCTCCACGGTCCCGTCCCGCAGCTGCGCGGTACCGTCGGCCAGCGCGGAGGAACCGTCTGCGGCCTCGCCGAGCTGGTCGTGCATGGTGTCGAAGCTCAGGTAGATGTTGTCGAGGAACGTGGTGGTGACCATCGTCGACAGCGAGTCCCGCGCCGCCTCATAGATCTCGGTGGTGATCGCGACGTCGACGACCGGGGTGTCGGGGGCGACGACGACGTCGATGGCCGCCTGCCGCACCTGCGCCGGATCGGTGGAGGCGACCGAGGTCGCATCTGCCGAGAAGTCCTCCGGGATCGTCACCACCGAGCCGTACTCGCCGGACTCCAGGCCCTCCGCCGCGTCCTCACGGTTGGACAGCACCCAGTCGATCGACGGATCGTCCGAGCCCGCGAGGTCGGCGGTGAGCAGCCGGCCCAGCGGCGTGAGCTGCCCCTCGACCTCCACCGGCTCGTCCTCGTTGACCAGGGCCACGGTCACGCGGTCGAGCTGCCGGCCCGGATCGTGCAGGGACACCAGCAGGCCGCCCAGTAGCAGGGTCGGCAGGAGCAGCAGGGCGACCACGACCCAGCGGCCGCGCCGCGGGTGCGGGGATCGGGTGTCGTCCCGGTGGTCTGGTGCAGTGGTGCTCATCGGTGCGCCGATCCTTCTGCGGTCTGGAGTCGGGGGCTGGGGTCGGGCTGATCGGGTCCGGGGTCCGGGGCCGCGAGCGGCCACGCGGTGACCCCGTCGCCGAGGAGGTCGCGGAGCGCGTCCCCGTCGGCGGCGGTGGTGACGATCGCGACGCCGGCGTCGACGGCCTCCCGGATCGCGGCCACCCCGGGGCCACCCCCCGCGACCACGGCGGCGAGGTCGTCGACGAACACCACCGGCGGGCGGGACGCGAGCACGGCACCGAGCTCGCGGGCCCGGGACGCGCCCAGCAGTGGCAGGACCCGACGCGCACGCCAGGCCTGGCCGGGCAACACGTAGCCGGCACTGTTGACGTCTCCGCCGAACGGGGACAGGCGACCGGACAGGGCGAGGAGCATCGCCCGCCGCTCCAGCGCGCCGCCGCCGGTGACGACGGCGACCTGTCCGGAGCCGGCGCGCAGTGCGGGCAGGTGGGCGAGGGCGGTCCCCTCGTCGTCGTCGAGGACCAGGTCCCGCGCGGCGACGACGGCGCCGGGCTCCCACTCCTGTAGGGCGAGTTGGCGCTCGATCCCCACGCCCTCGACGTCGAAGGTCGGCATGCGGCGGGCCAGGGCCGGCGGGAGTCGCCAGGCGCGCTCGCCCAGGAGCTGGAGGACCGCCGGGACCATGGTCATCCGGACGAGGAAGGCGTCCACGGTCACGCCCACGGAGAGCGCGAGGGCGATGGGTTTGATGGTGGCGTCGTCGTCGGGGACGAAGGCCACGAACACCCCGATCATGATGAGGGCCGCGACGGTGACCACGGGCGCCGACTGCGTGAACCCGGATCGGATGGCGGCGCGGGCGTCGCCGATCCGGTGTCGGGCCTCGGCGATGCGGGAGACCAGGAAGACCTCGTAGTCCATCGCGAGACCGAACAGCACGGCCATGAGGATGATCGGCAGGAACGCGACGATGCTGCCGGTGCGCGTGACCCCGAGCAGGTCCGCGCCCACGCCGTGGACAAAGACGAGCGTGGTGATCCCGAGCGCCGCCGCGAGCGAGAGCACGTACCCCAGCGCCGCCTTGAGCGGGACGATCACCGACCGGAACACCATGATGAGCAGGACGATGGACAGGCCGAAGACGAACACCCCGAACGGCAGGATCGACGCGCTGAGGGTGTCGGAGACGTCGACCTGGACCGCGGTGATGCCGGTGACGCGCAGTTCCGAGACCGGGTACTGGGCCTCCACACGCTCGGCCTGCTCGCGCAGCCGCTCCACGAGCTCGGCGGTCTCCGGGGAGTCCGGGGCCGAGGTGGGGATGACCTGCACGATCCCCAGCGACCCCGACGGTTCGGGGGTGGACATCGCGATGGTGTCGACGCCGGGGGTCCTGCCCAGGTCGTCGCCGAGCCGATCCATGTCGCCGATCGGATCGAGGCTGTCGAGCAGGTCGACGGTGACGATCAGCGGGCCGTTGGCGCCCTCGCCGAACTCCTCGGAGATGAGGTCGTAGGTGTCGCGGGCGGTGTTGCCGCGGGGCTCCGAGCCGTTGTCGGGGAGCGCGAGCTGCAGGCCCAGGGCGGGCAGCGCCATGAGCACCACCGCCACCACGCTCACGGTGAGGGTGACCACGGGGTGCCGGGTGACGAGCGTGACCCACCGTTCGCCGACCGACGGCCCCGCGGGCGCGGCGGGCGCAGCAGGCGCGGTGGTGGTGGCCTTCCTGCGTGGGCGGCGGCGACCGAGCGGGGCGTGGCCGAGGTAGCGCAGGATCGCGGGGATCGCGGTGACGGCCACCATGATCGCCATCGCGACGCCGAGCGCGGCGGCCAGGCCCATGATGGTGAGGAACGGGATGCGTGCCACGAACAGCCCGACCAGCGCGATGATCACCGTCACCCCGGCGAACACGACCGCGGAACCTGCCGTGGCCGTGGCCACCGCGGCGGCCCGTGGGGGCGCCACCCCGTCGCGGAGTTCATCGCGGTACCGGGAGACGATGAACAGGGCGTAGTCGATCCCCACGGCCAGGCCGAGCATGAGCGCCAGCATCGGCGCGGTGGCCATGATGTCGACCGATCCGGTGGCCGCCTGGATCAGCAGCTCCGTGGCCGCCACACCCACCAGCGCGGTCAACAGGGGGACGACGGCGGTCTTGACCGAGCGGAACAGCAGGAACAGGAACACCAGCGCGAGCACCACGCCGACGGCCTCGGTGGCGCTCGGGGAGGGCACGTTGTCGGTGAACGCCTCGCCGCCCAGATGGACCTGCGCACCGGCGGGCAGCTCCTCCTGTAGGTCGGCGGCCACGGCCTCGAGGCCGTCCCGGGAGTCGTCGGTGACGTCGAACATCTGCACCGAGTACTGGGCGACGATGATGGCGGTGGAGCCGTCGTCGGAGATCGACCCATCCACCATGCCGTCGTACGGGGAGGTCACCGAGTCGATCTGCTCGACCTCGGAGAACCGCTGGACCGCGGCGTCGACGTCGTCGGCGATCCCGGGGTCGTCGAGGTCCGCATCCTCCGGGAGGTCCACCACCACCTGGGCCGAGGCGCCGGCGGCGGCCGGGAACACGCGGGCGAGGTCCTCGAGGGCCTCCTGGGACTCGACGCCGGGGATGTGGATCGTGTCGTTGGTGCCCTCGCCGAAGGCCAGCGCCGCACCCGCCGCGAGCGCGATGACCACAAACCAGGCGGCGATGATCCGCCACCCCAGGTCGTAGCAGCGCCGCCCGAGGCTGAACAGGAATGACGACACGATCTCGCTCCAGGTCGATCGACGGCCGCCACGGACGGGCAGCGCGGGTCACGTGCCCCACGAAATTAACTGACGAAATCGTCAGCGGTCAATTCAAACTGACGATTCCGTCAGATCCGGTGGTCGGAGGGTGAGCTCGGGGACCGGCATCGCGAGCAGCTCGGCGATCCGAGCCTCGGGCACGCCGAGCATCTGCAGGAGGTCGCCGCTGACGGCGTCGATCATCTCCGCGTCGGACTGCTCCGGGTTGTTGTGGATCCGCTGCCCGAGCATGACCATCGCTCCCAGGACCGTGGCCACCGCCCCTTCCGCGTCGCGGATCCGGAACTCGCCCGCGTCGATCCCCCGCCGCAGGTCGTCGCGCACGCGGTTCACCAGGCGGTCACCGTAGGTGTAGAAGTCGCTGCCCCGGCGGATCCAGGCGAGCGAGAGCGTGGGGACCTGACGGTGGATCCGGCCGATCACCCGGAAGCCCAGATTGCAGTGCTCGACCGGCCCGCGCTCCGGGGACACCACCTCGTCGGCCAGGTCGGCCACGATCTGGACCGCGTACTCGAGCGACTGCTGGAAGAACACGGACTTGCTGTCGAAGTGGTTGTAGAACGTCCCCTGGCCGACGCCGGCGGTGCGGGTGATCTCCAGCACCGAGACCTCGGTCCGCTCCTCAGCTAGCAGGGACACACCCGCCTGCATCAGCAGGTGGTGCGTCCGCTCGCGACGACTCAGGCCGGCGGTGTCCGGAAACAGGTGGACCGGCAGGGACTCGGCCACGCGCCCCGGCCCCTCGTGAGCGTCCACCATGGCCGACTCCACCTCTCAGACCGTCGTGTGCGCCGCACCGGTGCGCGGCCCGACCCGTCACGATAGCCGCACCCCGTGCTCCGAGGGGCTGATGCGGCTATCGGCTTCGGACTGATCCGCGGCCTGCGCTGACTCACGTGCGGCCTTGATGCGGAGCCACGCGCGTGTGCCGAGGACCACGGTGAGGACCACGATGGCCACCTGCGCGATGGTGATCAGGGTCGGGCTGATCTCCATGGACTGCGACATGCGCAGCAGGTTGAGGAAGACCAGGAGTCCGCCGACGAACGTCCCCAGGACCACCGCGTTGACGCGCGAGACCAGCCATGCCGCGAACGGGGCCGCGACGACGCCGCCGATGAGCAGCCCGATGACGATGACCCCCATCTCTCGCAGTTGGTCTCCCATCCCGAACAGGAAGCCGATCGAGGCCGCGAACGAGACGAGGAATTCCGATGCCGACACCGAGCCGATGACCCGGCGGGGCGTGGTTTTACCGGCGGTCATCAGCGTCGTCACGGTCAACGGTCCCCAGCCG
>DHCFD07801__coassemble_1147_pt1 | contig 32234 bp, 32 predicted proteins | sample DHCFD07801__metabat2_high_PE_018 | metagenome-assembled genome bin DHCFD07801 | reverse complement strand
ATCCGAGGGGCAGATCGCTGCACGCGGCAGAATCGGAGGGGCGGATCGCGCTCAACGCACTCACCCCGCGTCCGCATCGGCGACGAGGCGGCCGATCTCCTCCAGCGAGACGGTGCCCGGGTCGAAGTAGCGCGAATGCACACCCGGGACGCTGCGGGCCCCGTCGCCGGGCTCGGTGACATCCACCGCGATCCCGCCGAAGTCCGCCGAGCCGGGCAGCCCGCCGAGCGCCCCCGTGATCGACCACCACGGGACCGGGTCCCAGCGGGAGGTCACGCCCACCACATCGTGCGGCTCAGCTGGCCGCGCGTGCCCGCCCTCGTCGACCCACTGCTCGTCGATCGAGTCCACCGTCGCGCCGCCGCTGCCCACGTGCAGCATCCGGTCGGCGGCCAGCCCCTGCGGATCCGAGGCGGCCGCTCCGAGCACCGCCGATCCGTAGCTGTAGCCCACCACGGAGTGCGGGGCGTCCGCGCCGTCCTGACGGTCGACGGCATCCAGCCCCGCCGCGAACGTCCGCAGGTCGGCGGCATGCCCGGTCGCGCGCTCGGTGGAGAAGCCCGCCTCGACCAGGTCCGGCGGGGCGTCGTAGCCCTGCCACGAGACGGCCACACACGGCTCGGCCCCGCCATCGCCGTCGGATACCTCGCACATCGCCTCAGCGCGCGCGGCGGTCCGCCCGAGGTCCGAGAGCGAGGATCCGGTGCCGGGGATCAGCGTGACCACCCTCGAGCCGCCGTCCGGATCGGCGCCCGCGACCACAGCCCGGGCGGCCGCGCCGTCGCCGCCGGGTACCAACGAGAGCAGGTGCCGGCGCGGGTCCTCGTCGAGGTGCGCGGCCAGCGACTCCAGCTCTTGGGCCGCACCCGCGTCCAGTAGCCGTGCGAGCCGCGTGCGGTTGAGAGCGTCCCGCGTCGCGGAGGACAGCCCGGCGACCGAGCCCAGCTCCGGGTGGTCCCGCGCCAGCCGCTGCCGCTCGGCGGGATCGAGCGAATGCCACAGATCGGCGACGGCTCGCGGGTCGTCGTCGGTCGATCCGGTCAGATCCAGGCACGGCACGGTCGCGGGGTCGACGTGGCCCGCCAGGGCGTCGGCGGCCTCCCGCAGGCGCAGGGTCAACGCCCGGTCGGTGTCTCGTACTTCGTCCGAATCCCCGCCGGCGAGCAGCGCACGTGCCAGCCACGATCCCTCCACGCGCAGCAGATCGGCGAGGAACAGTCCATGTCCCGAGAGCGTCGCCACGCCGGACCGGGCGTCCTCCACGCGTCGTCGTGCCTCCGCGCCCGCCAGGCCCGCCCATCCACCGGCCCCGGCGCCCGCTCCCGCCGCGGCCCGCTCCCCTGCTCCCGTTCCGGCCAGCCGTCGCGCCACCGTTTCCAGCCCCGTGGCCGTATCCGACAGCGCCCTGCCCACCCGGGCGGCCTCCGCCTCGGCGTGGTCCACGGCCGAGACCAGGCGTTCAGCCCGCGGCGTCGGCAACACGACGCGCCACCTCCTCGTCGGCGTCCACCAAGACCCCGGCGGCGCGCTCCATCCCGGCCGCGACGCCGTCCGTCTCCCGCTCGACGTCCCGGACGCGCCGCGCCAGCAGTGACGCGCACTCGGCCAGCGCCGGCCCGCACAGCAGCCCGGTCGCCGCGGCGGAGGCGGCGTCGAGTGCGGCGACCAGACCCCGGGTGTCATCGACAGTCCGCGCTCCCGCCGCGCGCACGTCGTCGGCCGCGCCGAGCACCGCCGCCTGCTCGAACGCCACCACCGGGCCCCCGATCCCGCCGGGCACCGTGTCCGCCATCGCTCCCGCTCCGCCCCCGGCGCACCCTGCACCGCTGGAGGGTCACGCTAGGGCAGCGACAGCGCCGGACGGGCAGTGAGAGGACCGTCGGTGGATAAGGTCGACGACCATCCACAGGCTCCCGCCAGACGACGACGACGAGCGGCAGACCTGCTGGTCAGTCGATCTCCTGCTCGGCGTAGCGACTTCCGAACATGCGCGCCATCACCGCCCCGATGCCGAGGAGGAACAGCGCGAGCGATCCCCAGAGGAGCGCCTGGGAAAGATTGCCGTCGGTCGAGTCCGCCGCCACGACGATCCCGACGTCGATCGCGAGGAACAAGGCGAACGTCAGCGCCGCGAACAGCCACAGGTCCTCGCGCACCAGCCGTTCGAACCTGCGCAATCTCGGCGCCGTGGCAGCCCACCAGTCGCGATTGGGGGCGTTGATGCTCGCCGGCCACCGCACCGCGAGCTGCGACAGCAGCGGCATCGGGAACACCACCAGCACCGGAAGCAGAACGCTGAACGCCAGGGCGCCCGCCTTGCTCGACCAGCCGTCGGCCTCGCCGCGCGCGCCGAAGTGTGTGGGGACGCGGTCGGGCAGGACCGCCACCTGCCACGCCAGGATGCCCAGCCACGCGGCCGTCAACACGGCCATGAGCACGAGGATCCACGGCGCGGTGGGCTCGCGCGGGAGCCCGCGGGCCTCGGCGGCGATGTCCCTCGTCGTCGTCACCTGTCGGTCCCTCTCCGGTGCCGCGCCGGCACGGCTACTGCACGACCCTGATCTGCGCGGCGGCCTCGCGGGCCCGCCCGCGCGCGGCGTCGACGTCCTCGGCGGTCGCCACGGCCACGCCCATGCGGCGGAACTCGCCGGCGGTCGGCTTGCCGAACAGGCGCACGTCCGCCTCGGGCACCGCGAGTGCCGCGGCGAGGCCCTCGAAGCCGACGCCCTCGCCGTCGCTGCCGCCGTAGATGACGGCGGAGGCGCCCGGGCTCGCCATGGTGGTGACCACCGGCAGCCCGAGGACGGCGCGCGCGTGCATCTCGAACTCGCTGAGCACCTGGCTGCGCATGGTCACCAGCCCGGTGTCGTGCGGCCGGGGGCTGACCTCGGAGAAGTACACGTCCACGCCCTTGACAAAGAGCTCGACACCGAACACCCCGACACCGCCCAGGGCGCCCGTGATCCGCGCCGCCACGGAACGGGCCGAGTCGTACGCGTCCTGCGTCATGGCCTGCGGCTGCCACGACTCCACGTAGTCGCCGCGTTCCTGGGCGTGGCCGATCGGCTCACAGAAGTCCGTGCGGATCTCGCCCGTCTCGGGGTCGACACTGCGGACCGTGAGCAGGGTGATCTCGTACTCGAAGTCGACGAACGACTCCACGATCACCCGCGCCCCCGCGACCCGGGCGCCCTCCTGGGCGTAGGCCCAGGCGGCGTCGACGTCGTCGGGACCGTGCAGGGAGGACTGGCCCTTTCCCGATGACGACATGGTGGGCTTGACCAGGCACGGGTAGCCGACCTCGTCGCACGCGTCCCGCAGCTCCTCGAGCGAGCCGGCGAACGCGTAGCGGCTCGTGGGCAGGCCCACCTCCTCGGCGGCGAGCCGACGGATGCCCTCGCGGTCCATGGTCAGCTGCACGGCGCGGGCGGTGGGGACGACCCGGGTGACGCCCTCGGACTCGAGGTCCGCGAGCGCGGCCGTGGCGATGGCCTCGATCTCCGGCAGCACCACGTCGGGACGCTCGAGTTCGACGACGCGACGCACCTCGTCGCCGTCGGTCATGTCGATGGTGTGACTGCGGTGCGCGACTTGATGCGCGGGCGCCCCGTCGTACCTGTCTACGGCCACGACCTCCACCCCGAACCGCTGCAGCGCGATGGTCACCTCTTTGCCCAGCTCGCCTGAGCCCAGCAGCATCACGCGCGTGGCGGCGGCCGTGCCGGGCGTGCCGAAGCGGTCCACCGCAGGCGGGGCGAGAGGGTCGTGTGCGCTGGTCATGGCCCACAGGCTAACCGACCACGCACCACGACCCCGGACGGTCCCGCCGCGTGTGGGGCGGGACGGTCCGGGGTCGAGGCCTTCTGGACTGCGACGCAGCTGCCGGCCGTTCTCGCCGGGGCTGCTGCCGGCCGGCCGCGGCGGCTGTCAGCGGGTCAGATCACTCCGCCGGCTGGTCGCCGTTGTCGTCGCCGTCGTCACCGTTGTTGTCGCCGCCGTCGTCACCGTTGTCTCCGTCGTCGTCACCGTTGTCGCCGTCGTCGCCGTCGTCGCTGGCACTGCCGAGCGAGCCGAGTGCCGATGCGCCGGTCTCGACGCTGCCGCCGGAGATCATGTCCGGGGAGACGAGCGCGAGCGATCCGCCGGGGATCTTGCCGTTGATCTGGTCGGCAACGACCTGCTTGTCAAGGCCGATGTTGGTTTCCATTGCGCCAATTGTTCCGTCGTCGGCCATAGGCACACAGAGCGCAGCGCCGATCGCCGGAGTGTCAGGCGTGGGAGCCGTCCACGCTACGTTCTCACCGCTCGGCACGAGCACGCTGTCGCCGGGCTGAGAAAAGACGAATGGGAGCACCAGGGCGACAACATCGTTATTCAGATTCTCTGGATCCGCATCGGGATCCACGTAGGCGGTTGGCGCACCATCCTCATCCGCTGCGAGGAGGGAAACGCCTCCGCCAGCTTCCAATGCCTGGATGAGCGCGATCGCCGCGTTCAAATCGTCCTCGTCGTAGTCGGTATCGAGGTCCTCCTCTACGATCGTCGAATACGGAGCGGTGAATCCGACGCAACGCTGGTCTCCGCCAGACTCGTTGACGTAGCTGACCGTCGGCCCGCCCTCCTCGTTCGGCGTGACGGTCACCGGGCCGTTGAGGGCCTCGGCAGCGGTCTCGAGGTCTGCGGCGGTGGCCCCGAGGTTCAGTGACCTGCTGCTCAGCGAGCCGGTCGACTCCTCGCCGTCGTCCTGGGCCGAGGCGATGCCCGCCCCCGCGAGGGTGGTTCCGGTCGCCAGCGCCAGCGCCGAGGCGCAGGCGACGAATCGCTTGAGGGAAGACATACTTACTCCTTGCGAGTGGGGGTGACGGCGCGATTCCGCGTCGACGTACGGTCGGCGCCTCAGGAGACGCTCAGTTCACAGTGACGGACCTCACACTCAAATCGGGGCCTTCACCCCACCAGCTGGGTGCGTATCAACGCATTTTCACCGCGTCCAGCAACATGGGGCGCCTGCGACCCAGTGGCCACATCCGCCTGCCGCGCTTCCGACACCCGTCAAAGCGATACCGTGTGGGAGACACCACACGAAAGGGAATCTCCGTGACCGCTTCCTCCTCCGGCCCCTTGGCGGGCACCCGCGTCGTCGAACTCAACGGCATCGGCCCCGGGCCCCACGCCTGCCTCATGCTGGCGGACATGGGCGCCGACGTCGTCACCGTCATGCGGCCGGACGAGCTCGCCGCCTCGGCGGACGGCTGGGCGCACGTGACCCGCCGTGGCAGGACCGTGGTGGAAGCCAACTTGAAGAGCGAGGAGGGGCTCGCGGCGGTCCGCACGCTCATCGCCAAGGCCGACGTGCTGGTCGAGGGCTTCCGTCCCGGCGTGACCGAACGCATGGGGCTGGGGCCCGACGAGTGCCTCGAAGCCAACCCGCGCCTCGTCTACGCGCGCATGACGGGCTGGGGGCAGCACGGCCCGCTCGCGCAGACGGCAGGCCACGACCTCAACTACATCTCGCTCACCGGGCACCTCAACGCCATCGCGCGCAAGGGCGAGCGCCCCGTGCCGCCGCTCAACCTCGTGGGCGACTTCGGCGGCGGCTCCATGTTCCTGGTCCAGGGCATCCTCGCCGCGATCGTCGAGCGCGCCACCTCCGGGCAGGGCCAGGTCATCGACGCCGCCATGACCGACGGCGCCTCCGTGCTCGGGCAGTTCCAGTGGGCCATGCGCTCCCGCGACCAGTGGTCCGACGTCGCCGGCACCAACATGCTGGACACGGGCTACCCGTTCTACGACGTCTACACCTGCTCAGACGGCAAGTTCATGGCCGTGGGCGCGCTCGAGCCGCAGTTCTACGCCGAGTTCGCCCGCATCCTCGGCGTCGACGGCGAGGAGCACCCCGGGCAGTTCGACGTCGATCGCTGGGAGGAACTGCGCGAGGCGATCGCCGCCAGGTTCGCCTCCCGCACCCGCGACGAGTGGGCCTCCGACTTCTACGGCACCGACGCCTGCACCACCCCCGTGCTGTCCTACACCGAGGCGCTCTCGCATCCCCACCTGACCGCCCGCGAGACCTTTGTGGAGGTGGCCGGCGATCAGGGGCCCGCCCCCGCGCCGCGTTTCTCGCGCACGCCCTCGCCCACCCCGGCCGCCCCGCCACGGGAGGTCAGCGAGATCGACTCGGTGTGGGCGTGAGCATGACCTCACCAGACGACGACAAGGCCGGCACTCCCCCGGGCGCGGCGGTCGGCGGGGTGGTGCTGGCCGTCGATCCCGAGTCCGCCGATGCGCCGTTCCGCCAGCTGCGGCAGCAGATCGTCGAGGCCGTCGAGCGCGGACGGCTCACTCCCGGCACCCGGCTCCCGGCCGTACGGGCGCTGGCGGAGCAGGTGGGCGTGGCCGCCAACACCACCGCCAAGGTGTATCGCGAGCTCGAGGCCGCCGGCGTCCTGGAGACCCGTGGCCGTACGGGGACGTTTGTCGCCGAGTCAGACATGCGCTCCGCCGTGCTGTTGCGGGCCGCCGAGGAGTTCGTCGAGCACGCCACGGCGTCCGGCTTCACCGCCGACGAGGCCATCGCCACCGTTCGCGACGTCTTCGACCGCACGACGTAACCAGCGCGCCCGGCCCGCTCGGCCCGGAACGCCCCGGCTTGCCGCACGCCGCCCCCGCCTCGGCTCGACTCAGCCCATCTCGGATCGACCGCGTTTCTGCACATATCCGCCGAGTGGGCCTGTGCCAGAACGCGGTGGGATCTCACGATTTGCAGTGGGGTTTCACGAAGCGCGGTCGATCCAGGCCCCATCGCCGCCGCGTGCCCGCCACCCCTGCTTCTCGAACACCCCGTGAGCGAAGTGCACGAGGGTCCGCGGGGCGTACAGCATGCCCTGCGTCACCCGCCTCACCTCCCAGCCGAGTGCCGCCAGGCGCATCATCATCGTGGAGTCGGCATCTCGTCGGTCCCGCTGCAGGTGGTCTCCACCGTCGTATTGCAGCCCCACCTTCCAGCGCCTGTTGCCCAGGTCCAACCGCGAGACCAGAGCACCGAGCTCGTCGCGCACCTCTACCTGTGATTCGAACCGTGGCAGGTTGGTGGCGTTCATGATCAACCGCATCTCGGTCTCCTTGGGGGACTCGGCCAGCGGGTCGACCTCCGGCAGCAGTCCCATCACGCGACGCACCCCCGATTGGCCCGCCATGCCGAACGCCGCGGCAGCGATGGCGTCCGGGTCGGCCCCGCCGGACCGGCACATCGAGTCGAGCGCCGCGACAGCCCGGACATCCGAGCGCAGGTGGCGCGCCAGATCGACCGCGGTCCTGGCCGGAGTGGTGGACGCCATCCCCTGGGTCTGCACACTGTCCGGCCGCGTGGGCCATCCGCGAACCGTGACGCCGGGCGGTGCGTTGCGCCAGTGCGGAAGCCACAGCTGCACCTCGGCGTCGACCAGCTCCGGCCCGAAGTAGCTCTCGCCGTGCAGCATTGCGGCTGCCCCTCCGCACAGCACCGAGCCCGGGCCCGCCCACAGCCAGGCTGCACGGACCTTCTGGCCAGCTGTGAGTTCGACGGTCTTGCGGGCGTAGACCTTGGGGTGGATCCGCCGGAATCGTGCGCGAACGTCCTGCCGGGTGATGATCCCGGCGGCGAGTGCAGGCTTCACGAGAAACGGTTCGCCGCCGTACACGGCCTTGACGAACGCGGCCTCTCGCCACGGCCTGCGTGCCTCGTCGGGGCTACTGGTCGTCATAGTCGAGGCTGCTGGTCGTCAGACTCGGGGCTGCTGGTCGTCATATCCGCATCGTGGCGCAGTCCGAATCCGGCCGATAGGGGCATCGACGCCACTGTGGACAGAGTCGACGACCATCCCCAGGCGGCGCCGCGCCTCGCGGGCGGCATGCGGCGTGCGGCGTGCGGCGTGCGCCACGCGGGGCGCGGGGTGCGGCGTGCGGCGTGCGCCACGCGGGGTGCGGGGCGCGGCATGCACCACGCGACATGCGGCACGCGGCACGTGGCACGCGCCAACCGACGATCGACCGCATTCCGTGCAAATCCACTGCATTTCGTGCATCCAGACCGCGTTTTGGGACATCGCCTCTCGCACGATGCCTTCAGAAACGCGGTCGATCCGGGAGCGTCCGGACGCATCAGCGAAATGCACGCCACCCCGCCACCGGAAGCGGTGGCGGGGTGGCCGTGAGGACCCATCGGCACCGCCGACGCAGTCAGCGCCGGGGAGCCGTGAGAGGTCAGCTGTCCATCGACTCCATGTCCATGGAACCCATGTCCAGCGAGCCCATGTCGACCGAGCCGAGCGGGCCGCCGCCCTCGTAGCCGAAGGCCGTGACCGTGGCATCGTCGTCGCCACACTCGACCACGGCACCGAGGTCACCGGTCTCCTCCGGGTCGTAGCCGTCGTCGTCGTTACCATTCCATGGCGTCGTCGCCTCGACCGCTCCGACCTCAACCTCTTCATTGAGCTCACCATCGGGGATCGACTCGAGCGCCTCGGCCAGATCGGCGGCCCCGCCGTCGAGCGCCGCCTCGACCAGCTCCATCGAGTCGGCATCGGAGTAGTGGACCGTGCAGTCGGCGAGCGGCACGTCCGTATTGTTTGCGACCTCGCCCGCGACGCCGTCCTCGCCGCCGGCGACCGTCACCTCGACGTCGGACGAGCTGAGCGAACCGGTGAGCGAGTCGAGGGAGCCCTGGGCGTTCGCGACGCCCGCGCCCCCCAGAACGACGGATGCGGCGAGCGCGGACGATGCGAAGACCGCCCCGAACCTGGAAGAAATCTGCACGTGCTCTTCCCCTCATCGAAGGTCGTTCCGGCCGAGGTTCGGCCGAACTGTGACGACGCTAACAGTCGCGAGAGCCGCACCCGCCGCCTGACGCTGAGCGGACACTGTGCCCGGCCGGTGCTGGGACCGGCGCGCGGGCGCGGCTGCACGGCCGGACGCCAGCGGGCACCCGCGACCACCAGTCGGATCGGCTGGATGCCGCACGGCCGGGCCCGAGCTCGCAGGACTCACACTTATTAACCTGACCCGTGAGTAAGGTCTCGCCCCGTCAGCCCTCGAGCGAGCCGAGCGTCCCCTCGTCCTCGTACGCGACACCGACCGGTCCGCCGCAGGTCACGATCGCACCGGACTCCGGATCCTCGACGGGTTCGTAGCCCTGACCTTCCCACGACACGGTCTCGCCGGCGGGAACCGGCACGGCACGCACGATCGCGTTCCGGCCCTCGTCATTCGCGGCCTGGATCTGGTCCTCGAGCTGCAGGAATGCATCCTCGGGCGCCACGCCGTCCCCGACCAGCGCCTCGAACTGCTCCACCACGCCCCTGTCGGTCGCGACGACGTGGCAGTGCTCGTCCGCGTCGGTGTTGTTGGTGATCGTTCCGCCGATCGCCTCGGCGTCACCGGCGACGGTCGCAGCGATCTCCGGGGCTTCCGGCATCAGCGAATCGGACGACTGGGCTCCTGCGACGCCGGCCCCACCCAGGACGAGGGAGGCGGCGAATGCGGTCGAGGCGAGAACGGTAACGGGCGTCGAGATGCGCCTGAGCGATCTCCCTTCGGCACGTGTGATCGGTCGGCCCTGCCCCAGCCGGGGCCGGACACCCGCGACCGTAACCCCCTGAAGTGACGAGCCACGCCTCAGTGCGCTTAATATTCGCTGTCCCCCAACGGATGTGACGGTGGTGCCCGCGTCACCGCGGACGTTGCCCCGGCTGGTCACACCGGCCGACCTCGTCGTCGTCACCCGTCGTGGACCAATTCTCACCGGACGATTCCCGCCGCTCCGCACCCGGCTATCGAGCGCTTCCGACCCACCGCCGAGCGGCGCTCCCCATCGCGGGGTGCCCCCGGTAATGCATTGACGGGACGCGCCGATAGTCAGGGCATGAACACGACCCGCACCGGAAGTCTCGCCGCCGCACTCGCTCTGACCGCCGCCACCACCGTGGCCGTCGCCCCGGCCCACGCCGCGCCGGAGCCCGCAGCGCCCGCCGCCGTCCAGTACGTGGCCCAGGACAGCGGCTCGCTGTCGGGCGGCTCGAGCGACAACGAGCTCCTCCGGGCGGGCCTGCTGATCGTCGCCGGGCTCGGGGTGTCGGCGCTGCTCGCGGCGGGCGCGGGCGTCGCCGGCGGCGCGATCCCGCTGCCCGAGATCCCCGGCCTGCCGCAGTAGGTCTGCGCCCGCCCCTGGCCCGAGTCGCCAGGGCGTCGAACAGCACCCGCACGCGCGCGCTCACACCAGAAGCCGAGCGCTCGCACGAGAAGAGGGTCCCGAACGCATCGCGCGAGTGCGATGGGTTCGGGACCCTCTGTGCGTCGGGCGGAGACCTGCGCGGCGGCGATTGCGGAGGAAACACACCGGGAAATGCGCCGGGTCCCCCGCCCCCGTGACTTCCGGGGGTGAGGGACCTGGCCTGACTCAACACTCAGCAGTGAACGGCGGAATCAGCGCTGCGGAAGACAGTTCCTCTGAGACCTCACGCCCTCCTCAAAGACGAGAGACGCGATTCGAGATTCTCAGGGTGTGAGCTAGGCGCCACCGCCGGCGCCACTCAGCGTGTCGAGCGACTCGATCATCGCGGTCAGCACGCCCGCCGCCGAACCGATAGCGGGCTCGAAGATGGCGATGATGTTGTCAATCAATCCTGGCATTGTGCTCTCCAATCAAGTGTTCACGAGGTCCAGCTGGAAAAGGTCAGTCGGTGCCCTGGACCGATCCGAGGATCGACTCGGCACTGCCGTCGGCCTGGCCGATCAGGCCAAGGATCGGCAAGAGGAACGGCCCGAACAGGTCAGCGAATGATCCCATGAGAATCTCCTTCGAAGTGGGGGTAAACCGTGATTAGTGTCACACACCGGTGCCGTGTTGTCTAGGGCCGTACGAAGAAATTATTATCCGTGGACCTCATTGCGCGGACCCGGCCGTCCCGGAGTGCTCAGAACCCTTGTGCGCGAACGTCTGTAGTGCAAGTTGCGCGCAGCCAGTGCCCAGCCCCAGCGCGGCCATTGGCCGGTCGCTCAGCGTGCGCTCAGGTCACGCCGCCCTGCGAACTCAGCCCAGGATGTCCCGCCGCACCACGTTCTGGTCGCGGCCGGGCCCCACGCCGATGTAGGACATGTGGCAGCCGGCCAGCTCCTCGAGCCGCATGACGTAGTCGCGGGCCTCGGACGGCAGGTCGTCGAACGTCCGCGCGCCGGTGATGTCGGCGTCCCAGCCGGGCATGGTCTCGTAGATCGGCACGGCGTGGTGGAACTCGGTCTGCGTCATGGGCATCTCGTCGTGCCGCACGCCGTCGACGTCGTAGGCCACGCAGATGGGGATCTCGCCGATCCCGGTGAGCACGTCGAGCTTGGTCAGGAAGTAGTCGGTGAACCCGTTGACGCGCGCGGCGTAGCGGGCGATCACGGCGTCGTACCAGCCGCAGCGGCGGGTCCGGCCGGTGTTGACACCCACCTCACCGCCGGTGACCTGCAGGTACTCGCCCCACTTGTCAAAGAGCTCGGTGGGGAACGGGCCGGCGCCTACGCGCGTCGTGTACGCCTTGACCACGCCCAGCGAGTGCGTGATCTGCGTGGGCCCGATGCCGGATCCCACGCAGGCGCCCCCGGCGGTCGGGTTGGAGGAGGTGACGAACGGGTAGGTGCCGTGGTCCACGTCGAGCATGGTCGCCTGCCCGCCCTCCATGAGGACCGAATCCCCGCGCTCGAGGGCCTGCCCGAGCAGCAGCGTGGTGTCGGCGACCATGGGCCGCAGGCGGTCGGCGTACGAGAGGAAGTACTCAACCATCTCCTCGACCTCGACGGCGCGACGATTGTAGATCTTCACCAGGATCTGGTTCTTGAGGTGCAGCGCGCCCTCGATCTTCTGCCGCAGGATGGACTCGTCAAAGATGTCCTGGACCCGGATCCCGACGCGCGAGACCTTGTCCGCGTAGGTGGGGCCGATCCCGCGGCCGGTGGTGCCGATGGCCTTCTTGCCGAGGAAGCGCTCGGTCACCTTGTCGAGCTGCTGGTGGTACGGCGCCACGAGGTGCGCGTCGGCGGAGATCCGCAGTCGGGAGGTGTCGGCGCCGCGCGCCTGGAGCCCCTCGATCTCGGTGAACAGCGCCTCGAGGTTCACCACCACGCCGTTGCCGATCACGGGCACGGCCGTGGGCGAGAGGATGCCGGCGGGCAGGAGCTTGAGCTCGTACTTCTCGCCGCCCACCACCACCGTGTGCCCGGCGTTGTTGCCACCGTTGGGCTTGACCACGTACTCGACGCGGCCGCCCAGGATGTCGGTCGCCTTGCCCTTGCCCTCGTCGCCCCACTGGGCGCCGATCAGCACGATCGCTGGCATGGTTTGCTTTCACCTCGGATTGCTCGTCTGTCGGTGCGGGACGGACGTCGTGGGTGATTCCGCGCACACCAACGCGCCAGGATACCCGCCCGGGGGCCCTTGACCCAGTCCGGTCAGGGGGCCACGCGCCGAAAGCGCACGGGCTCACCGGGCAGGAGCTGGGAGATCGCGTCGGCGGACGAGGAGGTCAGCACGCCGATCACGGGGTAGCCACCGGTCACCGGATGGTCGGGGCCGAACACGACGGGCGAGCCGTCAGCGGGGATCTGCACGGCGCCGCGCACCATGCCCTCGCTGGGGATCTCCTCGCGCGCGATCCGCCGCACCGGGGCCGCGGGGTCGATCCTCACCCCCACCCTGTCGGCGTGCCCGCTCACGTGCCCGTCCATGGCGAGGGTCCGCCACGCCTCGTCGGGGAACAGGTCGTCGCGCGGGCCGGGGAGCACGTCGAGCACGACCGGCCCGGGCGCGGCGTCACGGTGCACGGAGGTGGCGTGCCAGCGTTCGGCCCACGGCCCCACCACGGCGTCGCCCACGTCCAGAACGGTGCCGGCCTCCACGGGCGGCGGGCCCAGTCCGGAGAGGGTGTCGCGGGAACGACTGCCCAGCACCGGCGGCACGTCGATCCCGCCGCGGACGGCAACGTAACTGCGCACTCCGGAGGTGGGCCGGCCGATCTCCAGCGTCGACCCGGACTCCAGCGCCAGGACCTCCCCGACGGCGGCGCTGCGACGGGAGCCCTCCGGGGTGACGACGACGAGCCGGGTCCGCGCCCCCGTCACCGCCACCATCGCGGGCTGGTCCGTCATGAGCGCGAGCCCGCCCAGCAGTACCTCGAGCACGGCGGCTGCGGGGTCCGTGCCCACGCAGCGCAACGCCAGTGCGGCGGAGGCCCTGTCGGCGGCACCCGATCCGGTGACGCCGACGTGCGCGTGGCCAGGCCGGCCGAGGTCCTGCACCAGTGCCGCCGGTCCCGCGCCGAGGACGATCAGGCTCATCGCGCCTCGACAAAACGGACGCGGTCGCCGGGCGCCACGAGCGCCGGCTCGGCACGGGCCGGGTCCCACATCGCGGCGTCGGTGGTGCCGATCAACCGCCAGCCGCCGGGCGAGACCCCCGGGTAGACGGCGCAGAAGCGGTCGGCGAGGCCGACCGAGCCGGCCGGCACCGCGGTACGCGGGGAGCCCAGGCGCGGGACTGTCGGCAGCGCCGCCGCCGACCCCTGCCCGCTCAGTTCCGCCTCCGAGCCCGGCCCGCCCAGCTCACGGTCGTCGACAAGATAGCTGAAGCCCGGGGCGAATCCCCCGAACGCCGCGCGCCAGGTCACGGCCGTGTGCCGGCGCACCAGCTCGGCCACCGGGAGGCCGGTGAGATCGGCGACGTCCGACACATCGGGCCCGTCGTAGCGCACCTCGAGCGTGTGCACCCGGCCGCCGTCGCCGCCGCCCGGCTCCTGCGCGACCGGGCGGGCCCCGGGCCCGGGACCGACTTCGCGCCCGGCCCCGTCGACGATCCCCTCGACCCGCCGCCGCAACGCGGGCAGCTCCTGCGCGCCCGCGGCCGCCACGAGCACGGTCCGCGCGGCCGGCACCACGTCCACGGCGTCCGGCCGCAACCGCTCGAGCTCGCGTGCGAGCGCCACCGCACCGGCGAGGTCCGCGCACTCCAGCAACAGGGCGGCCTCGCCGCAGGGGCGGATCCTCGTCGTCATCTGTCGTCGTCCCATGTCGCGGCGCCGGCCCGTCCCGACGGCGCCGGGCCCGACGGCGGCGATCCCGACGGCGCCCGGGTGAACGGCGCCACCTCGACGCCCGCGGACTCGAGCCGGGCGCGGACCGCGCGCGCCATCCCGAGCGCCCCGGGGGTGTCGCCGTGCACGCACACGGATTCGGCCACCACCGTGACCTCGGAGCCGTCCGCGGCGGCGACCGGCCGCCCCGTGGCAACGGCCAGGACGCGTTCGGCCACCTCGTCGGGGTCGGTGAGCACCGCGCCCGGTTCGCCGCGCGGGACCAGCGTGCCGTCCGGTCGGTAGCCGCGGTCGGCAAAGGCCTCGCGGACGGCCCGCACCCCCTCCGCCTCGGCGCGGTCGAGCACGGCCGAGCCCGGCAGGCCCAGGATCGGCAGCGGTTGCTCCCCCGCCGCCTCCGCGTAGCGCAGGACCGCATCCACCACGCCTGCCGCCTGCTCCCCGTCCCGCACAATACGGTTGTAGAGGGCGCCGTGCGGCTTGACGTACTCCGCCCGGGTGCCCCGCCGGCGCGCCGCCATGTCCAGCTCCACCAGCTGGAAGACGACGATCTCGGTCACCTCCGTGCGCGTGAGGTCCATGGCGGTGCGACCGAAGTTCGCGGCGTCCCGGTACGACGGATGCGCGCCCAGTGCCACCCCGCGCGCGGCGGCGGCCGCGGCCGTCGCCGTCATGGTCGGCCGGTTGCCGGCATGGAACCCGCAGGCGACGTTGGCGGAGGTGACCACATCCAGCAGCGCCACGTCAGCGGGATCGGCGCCCGAGTCCGCGGCGAGCGAGGCGGGCCAGCGCGCGGTACCCCGGCGGGCCTCGCCGAGGTCGCAGTTGAGGTCGATACGGCGCACCAGTCCATCCTGCCCCAGGTTCGACCGTCCGGCAGGCGGGCGGCCATGATGGAGACATGATCGTCATCCGCTGCGGTGCCGCGCCGGTCCCGCCCGTCCTCGCCGAACACCCGCGGGTGAACGGCGACGAGGTCCCCTCCACCGGCCAGATCAACACCGCCCTGCGGGACGTCGGCCCCCGGCGTCGGATCCTGCTCTGCGGAGACGACGCCGGGCTCGCCGCGCTGGTCAGCCGGCTGCTGCGGACCGAGAACCTCGACGTCGAGGTCGCCTACGTCACCGGGGACCCCACCCCGTGCACGGTGGCATACGGGCTGCCCACCGGCTCCGCGGCCGCCCGGCTGGGGGTCGACGGCACGGCCGCGGAGGTCCCGCTCATCCGGGACGAGACCGGCACGGTCCTCGTGGGCGAGGCCACCGCCACCGGGCCCGGCGACGGCCCCCTGGTGGGCGAGGCCTACGCCGACGACGCGTGCGTGTTCTCCGGTCAGATCGAGCGGCTCACCGTCCAGCCCACCCGCGACCTGCCGGGGGTCCGGGCCACCGCCGGACGACGACGAGGACTGCTCCGGCGCACCGACTGGTTCGAGGCGCGCGCCGTCCAGCTCGGCACCCGGGCCGGGATCCTCTCCCGGGACGGCGTCACCGGCCGACGGCCCGTCAAGAGGACCTCTTTCTACCGTCATATCGACGCATGGAGGCTCGTGTCGCCCTGAGCGGCGGCATCCCGTGCAGGGGGCGGTCCGGCGAATCCGGCCACTCCTCCTCGATCTCCGGCTCGACCGCCGGTGTCGGCACGGTGGGCGGCAATGTCGCCAGGGCCGAGATCTTGCTCAGACCCGCCACCTGCATCATGTCCACGAGGATCGACCGCATCTGCGCCAGCATCACCGTCTCGGTGAGTCCCGCGTCGTACACCAACTCGCGCTTGGCCCGCGAGGCGACCGCGCGCAGTTCGCGGTGCACCTCGGCGACGCCGGGCGCGCCGGGGTCCCCGGCGATCCGGCGCGACAGGAGCTCGAGTGCCCAGCCCAGGTGGCCGATCAGCGAGGAGAGCGCGGGCGCCACATCCACCTGGTCGTCCACCGCGACGATCGCACGCCGCGCCAGGACGCGGATGTTGCGGATGCCGTTGTCCAGGGGGTTGAGGATCCGGGTGAGGGTGATCTCCTCGGGCTGCCGCCGCCGGTAGAACGGTGAGATCCGCACGAGTTCCCGCGCTCCGGCCAGCTGTTCCTCGATCCCGTCGATCGCCGGCTGGGTGTCGCGGGCGTCCTGCAGGGCCGCCCGGATGAAATCCGTGTCCTCCCGGTCCACGCCCTCCGAGACGTCCGCGAGCACCGAGGAGGCCACGCCGAGCAACGACGCCGCCTCCCGCCGGACCCGCTTGAGCGGATGGACGGGGATCAACGCCATCGCCACCAGCGCCACCACGCCCCCGATCGAGGCGTCGAGCATGCGTTCGTAGCCCTCGGCGCTCCCCGGCGGGAGCAGCGTGGCCACGAGGATCGCCGACGACGCCGCCTGCGTGCCCACCAGCGCGCCACGGTCGAGGAAGACCGCGGCCGACATGGCCAGCACCACTACCGCGGTGATCTGCCAGGCCCCCGAGCCGATCTGGGCGATCAACAGGTCGCCCAGACCCACGCCCACGATCACGCCGAACACCAGCTCGACGCCGCGGCGCAGCCGTCGGCCCATGCCCGTGCCCAGCGCGATGGCCGCGGCGACAGGGGCGAAGAAGGGGCGCTCGTGTCCCACCACGTCGTGGGCGATCAGCCAGGCGACGCCCGCCGCCAGGCCGCACTGCAGAATCGGCAGGAAGGCATACCCCAGCCGCCGCGCCCGCGTTCTCAGCGGCAGCGGCAGTGCCGCATAGACGCCCAGCGCGCGGGCGTCCAGGCGGTCACGCCAGGCCGAGAGGCGCGGAGGCGTGCGGGTCCGACTCATTCACAAGCTCCAGGCAGCGGATGTACTCGTCTTCCTCCCCGATCGTCTGCGCCGCGCGCGCCAGGACGGCCACGCAGCGGAGGAAACCGCGATTGGGCTCGTGGTCGTACGGCACCGGGCCGAAGCCCTTCCATCCGTGGCGACGCAACTGGTCCAGGCCGCGGTGGTAGCCGGTGCGCGCGTACGCGTAGGCGGCCACGGTCTCACCGGCCTCGAGCGCGCGTTCGGCCAGCTCCGCCCACGCCACCGACGCGGTCGGGTGCGACGCCGCGACGGTGCTGGGATCCGCGCCGCCGGCGAGGGCGTCCTCCGCCTCCGGATCGCCGGTGAGTCGGGTGGGCGGGGGGCCGAGGAGGTCTCCGAACTGGGTCATGCGATCCATTGTCCATGATTGTCCGGAGCGTGGCCCAGACCATGGCGCCCGCCACTGCCCCGCCCCCTGAGGCCGACCGGAAAACTTCCGTACGCAGGGCATTTGCTATGCTGTCCGGGCGCGGTGCCCGGGTCCGGGGGCCGCGTGACCTCGTTGAGGACGGTGGCCCACCCGGGCCGGAAGGAGATCTGTGTCCAGACAACGAATCGCGATCATCGGAGCCGGCCCGAGCGGCATGGCGGCACTACGCGCCTTCGAATCAGCGCAGCGGGCGGGGGCCAAGATCCCCGAGATCGTGGCGTATGAGAAGCAGGACGACTGGGGCGGCCAGTGGAACTACACCTGGCGTTCCGGCACGGACAAGTACGGCGAGCCCGTGCACTCCTCGATGTACCGCAACCTCTGGTCCAACGGCCCCAAGGAAGCACTGGAGTTCGCCGAGTACACCTTCGACGAGCACTTCGGTCGGCCGATCTCCTCGTACCCGCCCCGCGAGGTCCTGTGGGACTACATCGACGGCCGCGTCCGCAGGTCGAGCGTCAAGGAGAAGGTCCAGTTCTCGACCGCGGTCAGGTGGGTCGAGCACGACCGCGACCAGGACACCTTCACCGTCACGGTCGAGAACCTCCGGTCCGGCAAGACCACCACGTCCGAGTTCGACCGGGTCATCGTGGCGACCGGGCACTTCACCTTCCCCAACGTCCCGGACTTCCCCGGCATCGAGACGTTCCAGGGCTCCGTCCAGCACGCCCACGACTTCCGCGGCGCGGAGAACCTGGCCGACAAGCGCGTGCTGTTGATCGGCGCGTCGTACTCGGCCGAGGACATCGGCGTGCAGGCCTTCAAGATGGGCGCCCGATCGGTCACCATGTCCTACCGCACCGCCCCCATGGGCTACGACTGGCCGGACGGCATGGAGGAGCTCCCGCTCATCGAGCGCTTCGAGGGCGAGACCGTCCACTTCACCAACGGCGAGACGCGCGAGTTCGACGCCGTGATCCTGTGCACCGGGTACCTGCACAAGTACCCGTTCCTGCCCGCCGAGCTGGCGCTGCAGTCCGGCAACAACATCTACCCGGCCGGGCTGTACCGCGGCGTGGTGTGGCAGAAGAACCCCAAGGTCTACTACCTGGGCGCCCAGGACCAGTGGTTCACGTTCAACATGTTCGACGCCCAGGCCTGGTACGTCCGCGACCTCATCCTCGGCCGGGCCGCGCTGCCCTCTGCGGAGCAGCGCGCCGCCCACATGAAGTCCTGGCGGGACCGCTTCCAGTCGCTCGACGGAGACGCCGACGACGTGCACTTCCAGGCCGACTACATCAGGGACCTGATCGAGGCCACGGACTACCCGATGTTCGATCTCGACGAGGTCGTGCGGATCTTCCTGTCCTGGACGGAGGACAAGCAGAAGAACATCCTGACCTACCGGGACAAGTCCCACCGGTCCGTCATGACCGGCACCCTGGCAGCCACACACCACACCACGTGGCTGCAGGAGCTGGACGACTCCCTGGAGCGCTACCTGTCCACGCCGGAGCGGAACGAGGTGGAACAACTCGTGACAGGGGCGGACGCTACCCCCGACGCCGCCCCGGACGGGGACCCGTCGGCAATCCGCGAGTGAAATCCCGGTGACCAATCGCGACATCGGCTGACGCCCGGCCGCGCATGGTGTGAACTGGGGTGATGACTCCGGCAGCACACTCCCTACCCGCGCACGACCCCTCGACTCCCAGCCGCCGCACAGGCCCCGATCGCCGCTCCGTCCTCCGGGCCGGTGCGGCGGCCGGGGCCGTCGCCGGTGCGGGCGCGCTGATCGGGGGCGCGGCCCCGGCCGGAGCGGCTGCGGGCGGGCCGGAGGGGGGCGGCCCCGCCGACGGCGTGTTCCGGCACGGCGTGGCCTCCGGCGACCCGATGGCCGACCGCGTGATCCTCTGGACGCGCGCGACGCCCTCCCCCGAAGCCGGCCCCGGTTCGGGCCTGGGCGCCCCCGTCGTCGTCAGTTGGGAGGTCGCGCTCGACCCGGACTTCGCGACCATCGTGCGGTCGGGCTCCGTCGTCACCGATGCCGGCCGCGACCACACCGTCAAGGTCGACTGCACGGGCCTCGCCCCGGACCGCTGGTACCACTATCGCTTCCGCGGGCTCGGCCAGACCTCCCGCACCGGTCGTACCCGCACGGCCCCCGCGCCCGGCGCCCTGCCCGCCAGCGGCCGCTGGCGCATCGGCGTGGTCTCCTGCTCCAACTGGGAGGCCGGGTTCTTTGCCGGCTACCGACACATCGAGGCGCGTGGGGACATCGACGCGGTCATCGAACTCGGCGACTACATCTACGAGTACGAGCGCGGCGAGTACACCGGTAAGCACGGCGCCGTCCGCCACCACGAGCCGCCGCACGAGATCGTCACGCTGGCCGATTACCGGATCCGCCTGGCCCAGTACCGCACCGATCCCGACCTGCAGTCCCTGCACGCCCACGTGCCGTGGATCTGCACGTGGGACGACCACGAGGTGGCCAACGACGCGTGGGCAGGCGGCGCCGAGAACCACCAGCCGCACGAGGGCCCGTGGGCCGACCGAAAGGCCGCGAGCGCGCAGGCCTACTTCGAGTGGATCCCCGTCCGGCCGGACCACCTCCGCGACGGCGGCCACCTCTACCGGCGTCTGAACTGGGGTTCGCTCGCCGAGATCAACATGCTCGACCTCCGGTCCTACCGCTCCGAGGGACCCGACCGCTTCGACGGCCACGCGATCGACGCCACCGGCACCATGACGGGCGCCGAGCAGTTCGACTGGCTCGCCCGCGGGCTCGGGTCGTCCACGGCCTGCTGGAACGTCATCGGCAACTCCGTCATGATCGCGCCGGTCCTCATCCCGCCGCTCGACCCGCGCACCACCGCCGCACTCACCGAGCTGCTCGGCACGCCCGTCGAGGGCATCACCTACAACCCCGACCAGTGGGACGGCTACGCCGGGGAGCGTCGTCGACTCCTCGACGTGATCCGCGGGGCCGCGACCCGCAACACCGTCTTCCTCACCGGCGACATCCACACCTCGTGGGCCAACGAGGTGCCGTACGAGGCCGCCGACTACCCGGGGGCCGGCACCGCCGCGGTCGAGTTCGTCACGCCCTCCATCACCAGCAACAACATCGACGAGATGGTCGGACTGCCCGAGGGAAACGGGCTGTCCCAGGCCGCGCAGGGCGCGCTCACCACGGCCAACCACCACGTGCGGTGGGTCGACCTGGACCGCCACGGGTTCACGATCGTCGAGTTCACGCCCGACTACGCGCACGCCGACTACTGGGCCGTCACCTCCCTCACCGACCCCGGAGCCGGCGCGTACCCCCTGGCCAGCTGGCGGGTGCGCCACGGCACCGACCGCTTGGAGACCGCCGGCCCCCTGCCCTGAGTCGCCGCCGGCCCGTGCCCTGAGACCGGTTCACAGGTGGGTCCGCTACCGTGGCGTGTCGACGCGCCCCGTTCCGGGGTGTCGACACGCACGTGGGAGTAGTAGATGACGACGACGAGCCAGCAGCCGCCCGCCCCCGAACCGTCCGAGGGGCGTCGCCGCGACGAGGTCGGAGGTGGCCGGCGGGTCGCCCTGATCGTGCTCGCCGTGGTGGTGGTCGCGGCGATCGCCGTGGTGGGCTGGGTGTTCACGGCGGGCCCTATGTCCGAGTCCGCGTCGCAGTCCCGTGATGTCGAGAGCGCTCTCGAGGATATGAGTGCGTCGTCGTCGTTCGCCGAGTTCAACAGCCACCTGTGCGCCGAGCAGCGCGTGCCGCAGGACCTGGTCGACACCATCACGGCCTCCGGCGAGCAGACGGGCACGGATCTGGACGCGATGTTCCGTGAGTCGATCACGGGCTCGCTGCCGGAGAACATGGAGGTCACCGGCGTCGAGATCAACAGCGCCGACGCCACCGCGACCGTGGAGTCCGGCGACGAGGACGCACCGGCCGAAGAGGTGGTCATGCGCGAGGAGGACGGGGCCTGGAAGGTCTGCGACCAGGGCGTGGGCATGGGCACGGTCCCCGAGACGGAGTAACCGCCGCCGGCGGGGCCCGCCCAGCCCGCATCGCCGGCTTACGCTGCGTGTCTGGTCCATTCCCCCAGCGCATCCCGGAGCTCGACGTACAGACACGCAGCACATCCCTGACGGGCGGGGAACGGCGCGCGGCACAATGCATCGAGCCCCGCGATCCGGCGAGGGACCGCGGGGCTCGGTGCTCAGGGCCTGCGGACGTCGTCCCCTATGGGGACGCGCCCGCAACGGGATGGGTCAGCCCTTGGCGGCCGGGGATTTGCCGGCCGACCGGAGGTCGTTGCACGCCTCGACGACGCGCTCGGACATGGCCTGCTCGGCCTTCTTGAGGTAGGAGCGCGGGTCGTAGACCTTCTTGTTGCCCACGTCGCCGTCGACCTTGAGGACGCCGTCGTAGTTGCCGAACATGTGCGAGGCGATCGGGCGGGTGAACGCGTACTGGGTGTCGGTGTCCACGTTCATCTTGATGACGCCGTAGGACAGCGCCTCCTCGATCTCGCTCTTGGCCGAGCCGGAGCCGCCGTGGAATACGAAGTCGAAGGGCAGGTCGCCCTCCTTCAGCCCCAGCTTCTCGACAGCGACGTCCTGGCCCATCTTGAGGATCTCCGGCTTGAGCTTGACGTTGCCCGGCTTGTAGACGCCGTGGACGTTGCCGAAGGTGGCGGCCAGCAGGTAGCGCTGCCCGGTGTTGCCGGCGCCCAGCGCGTCGAGGGTGGCCTGGAAATCCTCGCGGGTGGTGTAGAGCTTCTCGTTGATCTCGTTCTCGACACCGTCCTCCTCGCCGCCGACGACGCCGATCTCGATCTCGAGGATCTGCTTGGCGTTGGCCGTCTTCTCGAGCAGTTCCTCGGCGATCTGGAGGTTCCGGTCGAGCGGGGTGGCCGAGCCATCCCACATGTGCGACTGGAACAGCGGGTTCTCGCCGCGGTCGACGCGCTCCTGCGAGATCTCGATGAGCGGACGCACGAAGGTGTCCAGCTTGTCCTCGGGGCAGTGGTCGGTGTGCAGCGCCACCAGGACGTCGTACTTCGCGGCGACGATGTGCGCGAACTCGGCGAGGGCCACGGCCCCCGTCACCATGTCCTTGACGCTGAGTCCGGAGCCGAACTCGGAACCACCGGTGGAGAACTGGATGATGCCGTCCGAGCCGGCGTCGGCGAAGCCCTTGATGGCCGCGTTGATGGTCTCCGACGAGGTGCAGTTGATCGCAGGGTAGGCAAAGCCCTCCTTGCGGGCCCGGTCGAGCATGTCCTTGTACTGCTCCGGGGTGGCGATAGGCATTGACGATCCTCCAGAAGTCGGCACTGTGATTGTGTCCATACTACGAGGTACCGGGAGGGGGCGGGCACCACCGGACCGGCGGGTGCCCGCTCTTTCAGCGGATTCCCAGCAGGGGGCGACTACCGTGCGCCGGCCGTCAGGCCGGCGAGCGCCGCGTCGGAGCGCGCGAGCGCGTCGCGGTCGTACGTCGAGGTGGACGCCATGATCTCGTCGGCGCCGGTGCGGTCCACGAGGTCGGCGAGCGCTCCGGCCACGCTCTCGGCGTCCCCGTGGATGGTCCCGGCCATCCAGTTCTCCATCCGGCGCAGCTGCTGCGGCCGGAACCTCCTGGCCAGGATCTCGTCGATGGGCCGCAGCGGCCCGAAGGCCCCGGTCTCCCGGGACTCGGCCATCGCCCACGCCTCCGGCAGCAACAGCTGACGGGCGGCGTCGGTCGAGTCGGCGACCATCACGTCGAGGCTCACCACCACGTACGGCTCCGGCGAGTCCCCGACCGGGCGGAACGAGTCGCGGTAGCGGTCCAGCGGTTCGGGGTCGGCGAGGAGTCGCGGTCCGCCGACGACCACCGGCAGGCCGGCTCGCGCCGCGACCTCCAGGCCCCGGCCGGTGGCGAGCACGAACACCGGGGGCGGGTTCTCGATGACGGGCTGGGCGGTGACGGGCCCGCGGCCGTGGAGGAAGTCCCACACCGCGGTGAGGTCGCGGTCCAGCGCGTCGGTGTCGTAGTCGGTGACGCCGAGCGCCTCCCGGACCGGGGCGGTGAAACCGAGGGACCGCCCCATGCCGAGGTCGACGCGTCCGGGGTGCAGGGACTCGAGCATGGCGAACTGCTCGGCCACGATGAGCGGGCGGTGATTGGGCAGCATCACGCCCCCGGATCCGAGTCGGATGCGCTCGGTGCGGGCGGCGGCGGCCGCGATCAGCAGCGGCGGGCTGCCGCTCGCGATGCCGGGGACGGCGTGGTGTTCGGCCGTCCAGAAGCGGTGGAAGCCCAGCTCGTCGGCGTGCTCGGCGCGGCGCAGTGTGCCCTCGAGCGCGGTCGCCGGGGGCTCGCCGTGGCGGGTGCGCGACCGGTCCAGCAGTGAGAGCCGGAGCGTGTCCGGCAGGTCGGTGGGGGCCACGGCCCCACCGTAGCGCCGTCAGCCCGGCGGCGGCCCCGCGTGCTGGCGGATCCAGGAGTGCATCGCGATCCCTGCCGCGACGCCGGCGTTGATGGAGCGGGTGGAGCCGAACTGGGCGATCGAGACGGTCCGCGCCGCCCGCAGTCGCGCGTCGGAGCTCACGCCGGGCCCCTCCTGGCCGAACAGCAGGACGCACTCGCGTGGGAGCGCCACGGTCTCGAGCGGTTCGGCGCCGGGGAGGTTGTCGACGGCGACGACCTGCAGTCCGCGGGCTCCGGCCCAGTCCATGAGCGCGGACACGTCCTCGTGGTGCCGGATGTGCTGGTAGCGGTCGGTGACCATGGCGCCGCGGCGGTTCCAGCGTCGTCGTCCCACGATGTGCACCTCGGCGGCGAGGAACGCGTTGGCGGTGCGGACGACGGTGCCGATGTTGGAGTCGTGCCCGAAGTTCTCGATGGCCACGTGGAAGGTGTGCCGGTGGGGGTCGAGGTCGGCGACGATCGCCTCGCGACGCCAGTAGCGGTACCTGTCGACGACGTTGCGGCGGTCGCCGTCGTCGAGCAGTTCGGGGTCCCAGTGCTCGCCGGTCGGGCGCGGCGTGCCGGGGTGTTCGACCTCCCACGGGCCCACCCCCACGGTCCCGGCGCCCCATTCGGTGGGGCCGGCGTCCCCGCTCACGGGGCGCGGCGGGACGACGGTGGGAGGGGTGGCCGTCCGGTCACGACGCCCTCGTGTGGCGGGCGGCCGCGGCGGTGCCGGTGAGCAGGAGCAGCGCGGCGGCCGCGTAGGTGTCGATCACGCCCACGTCGAGGGCCCGGGCGGACGCGGAACCCTCCGGGGCCCTGCCCCGCACCAGGATGAGGGCGTCGGAGAGCAGGAACACGGGGCCGCCCACGGTGAGCACCGCAGCGGCCGGCCCGGCGGACTCGTCGACCGAGGTCGCAAGGGCGGACAGCGCCGCGAGCAGGGTGGCGTACGCGGCGAGCGGGGCGTTGGCGCGGCCGCCGGCCAGCAGCACCGCCGACGCGGTCCCGGCCGCCACCCCGTGAATCGACGCCTGTAGAGGCCGGAAGCGGATCCCCGCCCGGAGCATCATCGCCCCCAGCGCCAGGTGGCCCACCCCGAAGGCGGCCGCGCCGGCCACGAGACGTCGCGTCGAGCGGTTGGCGTGCCCGTCGCCCAGCATGAGGATCACGTCCCCGGCGGTGTATCCGGCGCCGGTCGCGGCGAGCAGGGCGGTGTCGACGGGTGCGAGTTCGCCGTCGCGCAGTGCCAGCGTGAGCGCCGCCGGCACGATCGCGGGCTTGCACAGCTTCTCGAGCGGGGCCAGGCGCGTGGCCTTGGCCAGCTCGGTGCCGAGGGTCGCCGCGAGGAACACCGGCCCCTCGGGGCGGGTGGTGTCGGTCAGGGAGAGCACCCGGTCCCGCAGTGCGCCGGCCAGTCGCGTGGTCAGTGCGCTCATGACAGCCCCAGGTCCTCGAGTCCGAGAAGGGCGCGGTAGTCGACGCCCTCCGCCCGGATCACCTCGTCCGCGCCCGTGGCGCGATCGACCACAGTCGCCACCCCGACGACCTCGGCCCCGGCTTCCCGGAGCGCCGCCACCGCGGTGAGCGGGGAGTTCCCGGTGGTGGTGGTGTCCTCGACCACGAGGACCCGCTTACCCTCGACCCCGGGCCCCTCGACTCGGCGCTGCATCCCGTGCTTCTTGGCCTCCTTGCGCACCACGAAGGCGTCGATCGGCCGGCCCGGCGCGTGCATGATCGCGGTGGCCACCGGGTCGGCGCCGAGCGTGAGCCCGCCCACGGCGTCGAAGTCCCAGTCCGCGGTGAGCTCGCGCAGGAGCCGCCCGATGAGCGGGGACGCCTCGTGGTGCAGGGTCGCGCGCCGCAGGTCGACGTAGTAGTCGGCCTCGCGGCCCGAGGAGAGGGTGACGCGCCCGTGGACGACGGCGAGGTCGGCCACCAGCGCGGCGAGGCGGGCGCGGGCGTCGGTCTCGGGCGGGGGTGCGGGGGGCATGCGTCTCCTCGGGAGGTCGTCGGCCCGGGGCCCGGGCGTCGCGTGTCGACCCGACTGTATAACCGGGCGACCGCCGGGCGCTCGGGGGCACCGGGCGGCGCCGGGGCTCAGTCGCGGTCCCGCAGGATCGCCGGGAGGACGATGTGGGGCTCGGGGATCATCCCGGGCGTGACGCGGTGCCGGAACACCCAGTAGCTCCACGCCTGGTAGCAGACGATCACGGGCAGGGCCACCACGGTGATGACGGTCATCACGCCGAGCGTGTATGTGCTGTGCGCGGCGGACTGCACCGTGATGTCGAATGCGCCGTCGACGGTGGACGGCAGCAGGACGGGGAACATCGCCAGGAAGATCGCGGCGAGCCCGGACAGGCCGGCGCCGGCGTAGCCGGTGAACGCGAGGCCTTCGCGGCCCTGCCGGGCCCGGGCCAGCCCGACGCCCCCGGAGACGACGACGAGGAGGGTGAGCGTCCAGCCCACGGGCCCGGCGCCGTGCTCGAGCTGCACCGCCACGGTCCAGACGAGCAGCGGCAGCAGGCAGAGGGGGGCCCACCGGGCGGCGAAGCGGGCGGCTCGTCGGCGCACGGGGCCGTCCGCCTTGAGCGCCAGGAAGGTGGCGGAGTGGGCGAGCGCGAACCCGACCACGGCCAGGCCCCCGAGGACGGCGGGCCACGAGAGCCAGTCAAAGGGGCCGCCGACGCGGTCGCCGTTGGCGTCGATGGGCAGCCCGAGGGAGGTGAGGGCGAGCATGGCGCCCATGAGGAACGCGACCGTCGCGGACCCCAGGCCGATCATGTACGTCCAGAACGTCGCCCAGGCGCGGGTGGCGACCTTGCCGCGGTACTCGATGCCGACGGCCCGGACGATCAGCCCGAGCAGCGCGAGGGTCAGCGGCACGTAGAGGACCGACAGCAGGGCGGCGTACCAGGGCGAGAAGGCGGCGAACATCGCGGCGGCGGCGGTGATGAGCCACACCTCGTTGCCGTCCCAGACGGGGCCGATGGTGTTGAGCATGACGCGCCGGTCGCGTTCGCTGCGGGTCGAGAAGATCATGTGCATGCCCACGCCCAGGTCGAACCCCTCGAGCAGGAGGTATCCGGTCCACAGGAGCGCGATGGCGACAAACCAGACAATGGCCAGCGTTTCCACGGCTGTTCCTCGTTCCTCGTCTCGGGGGTCAGTAGGCGAACGCCAGCACGTCGTCGTGCTCGGCGTCGGGGTCGTCGGCGTCGTCGTCCCGGCCGGCGAGTTCGGGCATGGCGCTGGCGACGCCGCCGCGCGTGTACCGGACCAGCAGGTACAGCTCGACCACCAGCAGGACCCCGTAGATCGAGCCCAGTGAGATGAGCGAGAACAGCAGCTCACCGGCGGTGACGCCGGGCGAGACTGCGGCCTGGGTGTACATGAACACGGAGTCGGCGCCGGTGGCGTCGGGGTTGGGGGCCACGACGAACGGTTGTCGGCCCATCTCGGTGAAGATCCATCCGGCGATGTTGGCGGCGAACGGCGCGAGGATCCCGACGAGCGCCAGCCGCATGAGGCCGGCGGACCGGGGGACGGTGCCGCGGCGGGTGAGCCAGAGGGCGACGGCGCCGGCGGCGGCGACGATCCCGCCGAGCCCGATCATGAGGCGGAAGCCCCAGTAGGTCACCCACATGACGGGGACGTAGTCGATCTCGGCGCCGGCGCGGTCGCCGTAGAGGGCGTCATCGGGGAGTCTCTCGCCGTAGCGGTCCACGTACTCGGGTTCGAGGTCCCGGATGCCCGGCATGTCGGCGCCCCACTCCCCCGCGCCGAGGAAGCCGAGGACGCCGGGCACCTCGATGAGGGTGGTGACGTCGCGGCAGTCCGTGGATCCCGGGTCGCCCAGGGAGAGCACGGAGAAGGAGGAGCCGGAGTGGCAGGCGGCCTCGGCGGCGGCCATCTTCATGGGCTGCTGCTCGTACATGAGCTTGCCCTGGACGTCGCCGGTGACGACGGTGCCGAGGAAGCCGATCATGGCGACGATCGCGCCGAACCGCAGGGACCAGATCCAGACGCCGTGGTCGGTGCGGTCCCGGCCCGGGGTGTCGGGGGCCTCGCCCACGATCACGCGGCCGTGCTCGTCGACGTCGTCGATCCGGTCGCGGCGCCGGCGCCACAGGTGGTACCAGGCGATCCCGAGCAGGAACATCCCGCCCACCACGAGGGCGCCGAAGACGGCGTGGGTGAACGCGGCCAGGGCGGTGTCGTTGGTGAGGACGGCCCAGATGTCGGTCATGACCGGCCGGCCGTCCTCGCCGAGCTCGACGCCCACCGGGTGCTGCATCCACGAGTTGGCCACGATGATGAAGTACGCCGAGACCCACGAGCCGATCACCGCGCACCACAGGGCCGCGAGGTGCACGCCCTTGCGCAGCCGGCCCCAGCCGAAGATCCAGATGCCCAGGAAGGTGGATTCGAGGAAGAAGGCGAGCAGCCCCTCGAGCGCCAGCGGGGCGCCGAACACGTCCCCGACGAACCGGGAGTACTCGCTCCAGGCCATGCCGAACTGGAACTCCTGGACCAGGCCCGTGGCCACGCCGAGGATGAAGTTGATGAGGTAGAGCTTGCCCCAGAATTTGGTCATCCGGAGGAATCTCTCCTGGCCGGTGCGCACCCAAGCGGTCTGCATCACGGCGACCATCGCCCCGAGTCCGATCGTCAGCGGGACCATGAGGAAGTGGTAGACGGTCGTGATGCCGAACTGCCAGCGTGCGATCTCGAGGACGTCCATGCGACGCCAACCCCTTTCACCGGACCGGAGCGTCGGGCGGGTTCTCACCCGTGCCCGGCATTCTACATATCGTAGAAGTAATTCTATCCGGCCTCGAAATAGTTCCACCCCTGATAGAATCCGGGCACGATGCAGGAGGAGAGGAGCACCGTGGCCACCCTGGGCGAGTTGGAGCGTGCCGTCATGGACGTGATCTGGGATCACGGCGACTCGGTGACGGCGTACGACGTCAAGGACGTGCTCGACGGCTCCCGGGACCGCCCGCCCGCGGTGACCACCCTGCTCACGGTCCTGAGCCGCCTCGCCCGCAAGGGCCTGGTCGAGTCCGACCGCTCCGCCCGCCCCCACCGCTACCGGGCCGTGGCCTCCCGGGAGGACTACATCGCGGAGCTGATGCACGAGGTCCTCGGGGTCTCCCAGGATCGGAACGCGGTCCTCGCGCGGTTCGTCGGCGGGGTCTCCAAGGACGAGGCCGCGGCGTTGCGCAGCCTGCTCACGGGCCGCGGCTGATCCCCGAGACCGCGATGTCCACCGGCACCGTGGGGCTCCTGCTGGCCGGGGTCGCCCTGGCCCTGGCCTGGCCGGTGCCGGTCCTGCTGGCCCGCGCCCGCTGGCCGATGCACGCCCCCGTCCGGGCGCTCCTGCTGTGGCAGGCCATCGGCCTGGCCGGCGGGGTCTCGATGATCGGCGCGCTCGCGCTGCTCGGCCACGCGGCGGCGCCGGGGCACCCCGTGGCTGCGGTGGTCCCCGCGATCCTGTTGGCCTGTTACCTGCTCGCCCACCTGGGCGTGACCGTCGTGCAGGTGTCCCGGCAGCGGCGGCGACACCTGACGCTGCTCCGGCTGCTCACGGCGCCGCACCCGACCCGTGCGCGCACGCGCGTGATCGACGAGGCCGTGCCGGTGGCGTACTGCATCCCCCGCGGCGCCGGCTCCGTCACGGTCCTCTCGCAGGGACTGCTCGACCGCCTGGACCCCGATGAGCTGGCGGCCGTGATCGCCCACGAACGCGCACACGTCGAGCAGCGGCACGACATCCTGCAGCTGGCGTTCCGCGCCTGGCGGTCCGCCCTCCCGGGCCTGCCGACCGCAGCCCTCGCAGAGACGGAGGTCGCCGCGCTGGTGGAGATGCTGGCCGACGACCGTGCCCGCCGCGAGATCCGCGACGAGGTGGTGGCCCGCGCGATCCTCCGGGTCGGCGCGGCCGACGGCGACGACCACGGAGTCGACGACAACGGCAAGAACGAGGAGGAGGCCACCTGCGACAGCGGGCGCATGGGCGACCGACTCCACCGCCTCGGGGCGCGGGTCCCGGGGCGCCTGCGGTGAGCCCGGGTCGCCCGCGGCCCGGTCAGCCCAGGTGGACGACCCGGTCGCCGGGGCGCCGGTCGGCGTGGCGGTGCGAGACCAGGATCACCACCCGGTCCTCGGCGGCGGCACGGATGTCGCCCATCATGGCCTCGGCGGTCGGCGCGTCCAGGTGTGCCGTGGGCTCGTCGAGCAGGAGGACGTCGGCGCGCGTGAGCAGGGCCCGCGCCACTGCGAGCCGCTGACGTTCCCCCCCGGAGAGGGCGCGGCCGCCGGCGCCGACGCGGGTGTCGAGCCCGTCCGCGAGCGAGGCGAGCAGCGCTGACAGGCCCGCGCGCTCGAGGACGTCGCGCATCGCGGCATCGTCGGGGGCGTCGGCGGCCGGGCGGGACAGGAGCAGGTTGCCGCGCAGGGTGGAGTCGAAGACGTAGGCGTCCTGCGGGCACCAGGCCACGCGGGAGCGCCACGCGCGCTCGGTGAACGAGGAGATCGGGAGGGCGTCGGCCCGGATCGCGCCGCCGCTCAGCGGCAGCGCCCCCATGACGGCGGACAGGAGTGTGGACTTGCCCGATCCCGACGGCCCGTCGATCAGCAGCCACCGTCCGGTTCGCGCGTCGGCGTCCACCCCCGCCACGGCCGGCCGCGCGGTGTGCGGGTACCGGATGCTCACCTTCTCGAGCGTCACCGACTCCACGGGACCGTCCGGAGCGCCGTCCCCCCAGGTGGGCTGCGGGAAGGGGCGCAGCACCGCGCCGAGGCCGCGCAGCAGTGAGCGCACGGTCGGCACGCGGTGCACGGCCGTGACCCAGGCGGCGAGCGGCTCGCCCAGCGCCAGGCACAGCAGGGCGATAACCGAGGCCCGTTCGGCCCCCGCCCCGGGATCGGCCACCGCCACGAGGACCGCCAGGACGCCGGTGCCCGCGGACACCACCGCAGTACCGAGGCCGGCGCCGCGGGTCGCGCGCCGTTCGTCGGCGGCCAGCTCCCGGTTGACGTCGTCGAGTCGGGCGACGGCGACCTCGGCCACCCCGTTGCCGCGCAGGTCCGCGGCCGCCGCGCTCAGCGACGCCGAGCCGCGCACCAGCTGCGACCGACCGCCGATCCGCGCGGCGCCGCCCCCGCGTTCGACCGCCGTCGCCAGGGCCGCTCCGAGGAGCATGGAGGCGGCCAGCCCGGCCCCCACGGCGACGGTGAGCGCCGGGGTGACCGCCCAGGTGGTGAGCGTCGCCCCCAGCAGGACAACCACCCCGGAGACCAGAGGCGGGACGACCCTGGGGAGCTGTTCGCGCAGTTCATCGGCCTGGGTCACGAGGTAGTCCAGCGGCGCCCCGCCCTCGAGCAGTCGCCGGGACCCGGCCCCGCGTGCGGCGATCGCCCGCCAGAGCCGCAGGCGGAGGTCGTCGATGGTCTGGAAGGCGGCGTGGTGGGTGAGCAGCTGTTCGGCGTACGTCGCCACCGAGCGCCCGATCCCGAAGGCGCGGACGCCGACGATCGCCACCAGGAGGTACATGATGTACTCCTCGACGCTCGCCCGGACGATCAGCCAGCCTGACAGCGCGGTGAGGGCCAGGCCCAGCGCGGTGGCGAGCACCGACAGACCGACGGCCCCCGCCCACAGCCCACCGCGCGAGCGCAGGAGCGCACCGAGGCGCAGCCGCCCGTCGCGGGCGGGGCCGGGCGGCGTCGGGGGTGGCCCGGCCGTCTCCCCCGCCGCGGAACCCCGGGGGCCGGCGGCATCCCCGTCCGGGCCGGCGTCGGCGCCCCGGCCCGCGCCCCTGTCCCGGGCGGCGCCGGCGGGTACGGACGGTGAAGGAGTCTCCGGCGGGGCCTCCGCGGGGGTGCGGGCCCGACCCGCCGGGCCGGCGATCCGGATCGTGCTCGTGGCCAGCTCGAGCGTCGCCGTGTCGTGGCTGGCCAGGACGATGGTGGCGCGGCCGGCCCGCCGCAGGATCGCGCCGCGGACGCGCTCGGCGGCGTCGCGGTCGAGGTGCGCGGTCGGCTCGTCGAGCACCAGCAGGCGCGCTCCGGCGTCGACGCGGGCCAGCGCGCGGGCCACGGACAGCCTCCGGAGTTCGCCGGGGCTGAGTTCCGCGACGGCGGCCTCGGCGACCCGGGAGAGCCCCAGCTCGGCGAGGGCGGCGTCGGGATCCGCGCCGTACACCCGGAGTTCCTCCCGAGGGGTGGCGGCGAACACGCGCGGCGATTGCGGCGACCACCCCACGCCGTCCGCCTCGATGCCCGTGAGCCGGCCGTGCACTGTGGCATCGGCCGGCAGCGCGCCGACGAGCGCGGAGAGGAAGGTGGTCTTCCCGGCTCCGCTGGGCCCGGAGACCGCCACGACGCCGTCGAGTCGGGCGTCGACCCCGGAGAGCGTCGCCGCCCCGCGGCCCGCGTACCGCACCTCCAGCCCCTCGACCCGAACGGTGGCGCCGCCG
>DHCFD07801__coassemble_1136_pt1 | contig 33472 bp, 33 predicted proteins | sample DHCFD07801__metabat2_high_PE_018 | metagenome-assembled genome bin DHCFD07801 | reverse complement strand
CGAGTCGAACGACAACTCGCCGAACTCCTCGACAGACCCCCATTCTGACCAGACGGACGAGAACACGTTCTAGGCTCATGGGGCCTTGTCATCGCACGGGCACCGACACCGACGTCCCCCGGCCCGAAAGGACCATCCATGAGCGCCACCCCCGAACAGATCCGCGCCACCGCCGACACTTACGTCGCGGGCCTCCAGGAGGGCGACCTGGACAAGATCATGAGCCTGTACGCCGAGAACGCCACCGTCGAGGACCCGGTCGGCGGCGGCACCGTCCACGAGGGCGCGCAGGCGGTGCGCGAGTTCTACGCCACCGTGACCGCCCTGAAGATCGACGCCGAGGTCTTGGAAACGCGCGTCTGCGGCGACGAGCTGCTGTTCAACTTCGAGATCACCACGCACTTCGACGCCGACTCCAAGGCCACCATCAACGTGTGGGACCTGATGGCGCACGACGACCAGGGCAAGGTCACCTCGATGCGGGCCTTCTGGACGCCGGAGAACATGAGCTGACTCGCGTCCGGCGCATCCGGCCCCCGACGTAATCTGGTGCCATGATCACCGCAATCGTCTTTGTCCACGCCGAGACGCCCCGGATCCCCGAGGTCGCCGAAGCGATCGCCGAGATCGACGGCGTCTCCGAGGTCTACTCCGTCACCGGGACGATCGACCTCATCGTGCTGGTGCGGGCACGCCGGAACGAGGAGGTGGCCGACATCGTCTCGGATCGACTCAACAAGGTCCCCGGCGTGGTGGACACCGAAACCCACATCGCGTTCCGTGCGCTGTCCAGCCACGATCTCGAAGCCGCGTTCTCCCTCGGCTACGACGACTGACCCGAGACGCGACGGGCCCGTTTGAGATCAGCCAGCAGCGATCGCCCGCTCCACAGCCGGCGGGACGGGCCGGCGACCTCCGCCTCGTGCACCAACTCCACGACGCGGGCACAGACCGGCGCGGTCTGATCGAGGCGCCGCGCCATCCGGACCACCTCGCCCTGCAGGATGTCGATCTCGGTCGGCCGGCCGTGCGCCAGGTCCTCGTGCATCGACGAGGTCCCGTCCGGGTCGACCTGCAGGATCGGGCTGGCCAGCGAGCGGAACACCGGCGTGGGCAGACGCAACACCCAGGGCAGCAACGCGGCCGGCACCACGATCGGCACCCGCGGCACCACCCCGGCGCCCGTGAACACGCGCAGGGCCTCGGACTGGCACAACGCCACGCACCGCCGCAGGTCCCGGTCGAGCAGCTGAGCGCGCAGCGGCAGCCCGGACAGCGCCTGCACGGCATTGTTGAGGTTCATCAGCACCTTGCCGTGCAGCACGGCCTGGATGTCATCGGTCGGACGCACCTGCAACCCGGCCTGCCGCATGGTGTCGATCAGGTCCACCACACTCGGATGGTCGGCCATCCGGATCTCGCCGGCACTGGTGCGCCGGTACGTCGCAGGCCCGGTGCGCGTCACGTTGAACGGGATGGTCCCGGCCACCACACCGGCCCCGTCGACCCCGTCCAGGATCATGTTGGTCGAATGCAGACCGTTCTGTAACCCCACCACCACGGCATCGGGGTGCAGGTGCGGCGCGAACTCCGCGGTCGCGGCAGCGGTCGAGCCGGCCTTGGTGCAGACCAGGACCACATCTGCGCGGGCCACCGACGACGGTTCCTCGGAGAGCGCGACCCCGCCCGGCGGCACGTGGAGCCGATCCCCGTCGCGGGACTCCATGGTCAGGCCCTCGGAGCGGATCGGGTCGAGCACATGGGGGCGTCCGACAAGGGTCACGTCGGCATGGCAGGCCAGGCGTCCGCCCAGGTAACAGCCGATCACGCCGGCACCGATCACGGTGATGCGAAGGGGACTGTCGTGGCTGGTCATGATGCTGGAGACGTTACGACACCCGCCCGCCTCCGGACACCGTTTCGGTCAGTGCGCGCGGGGGCGCAACACGATCTCGGCCGGTTCGACATCCGGGCCGGACTCCAGCGCCTGCCCGATCGCGTCGGCCACGGACCTCGGGGAGAGGTAGCGCGAGGGATCGTAGGTGCCGCCCTCGTGGGCGACGATGCCGCGCTGCATGTCGGTGTCGACCCGCCCGGGGAACACCGACGTCACCCGCAGCGCGGACTCCTCCTCGCGGAGCGCGTCGGCGAACGCGCGGGCCGCGAACTTCGACGCGCTGTACGAGCCCCAGCCCGGCCTGGTGTGGACCCCGGCGCCGGAATTGACGACGACGACGTGGCCCGACGCCGCACGGAGCGCGGGCAGCAGGGTGCGGGTCAACTCGACCACGGACAGCACGTTGACCTCGAACGCCCGCCGCCACTGGTCGGGGGTGGACTCCTCGATCCGCCCGAGGTCGGCGACCCCGGCGCAGTGCACGAGCGCATCGAGCGAGGTGAGGCCCCCGGCTGCGCTGTCCACACCCTCCGCCGTCGTGAGGTCGGCGACCACGACGCGCGCCGACCGGCACGACCGGGCCACCGAGTCGAGGGCGTCGCGATCGCGACCCACCAACACCAGGTCGTGGCGGTCCTGCAGGCGGTACGCGGTGGCCGCGCCGATCCCGCGGGAGGCGCCGGTGATCAGGACAGTGCTCATACTGACCAGGCTAGTGCCCGGGACGGTCAGAAGGCCGCGTCGAGCTCGTCGAAGGAATCGAGCAGCGCGGTGAGCGCAGGAGCTGCGGCGGCGAGCGCCTCCCGGTGCTCCGCCGACAGGGAGTCGATCCGGTCCGCCATGTCCCGGTCACGGGCCGCGAGGACCTGGCCGATGCGCGTCCTGCCCAGGTCGGTGAGACGCACATGGACCCCCCGCTTGTCCGTGGCGTCCCGCAGCCGCTCCACCAGCCCGAGGTCCTCGATGACGGAGACCGCGTTGCTGGTGGTGGGCACGCGGACGTTCTCCAGCCGCGCGAGCTCGCTCATGCGCAGTTCCCCGTGGAGGACCAGCGTGTTGAGGATCGACGTCTGCGCGCGACTCAGCAGGTAGAGCGAGTGCTGCCGCCGCACCAGCAGATCCAGGCGGAGCAACACGGGGCGCAGTGCGGTGGCCACGGCGTAGCCCGGTCCGTGTGTGGTCGTGTTCATCGGCAGCCCCCCGTCGTGTGCGGGGAATATAAGCATGTTCTCGCATGTCGTGGGGGTCCTACGTGAGGCGCATCGGGAAGACTCGGCCCAATGTCCCTTCATCACACCATCACCGGGACCGGCCCCACCGTGATCCTGGTGCACGGAGTCGTCCACCGCGGGCACGCGTGGGATCCGATCGTCCCGCTCCTCGCCGACCACCACCGCGTCGTCGTCGTCGACCTCCCCGGGCACGGCGAGTCCCCGGACGTCCCCGCCGACGCCGAACCCGTCTCCTACATGGCCGACCGGCTCGCGGAGTTCGTCCGCGAGGTCACCCCGGCGGGCGAGCGGCCGCACATCGCGGGCAACTCCCTCGGCGGGTTCCTCGGGCTCGAGCTGGGCGCCCGGGGGCTCGCCTCGGGGGTCACCGCCCTGTCCCCGGCGGGGTTCTTCCGCTCGGACGCCGACCGCCGCCACGCGGGCCGGCTGTTCAGCTCGATCATCAAGGCCGCCGCGGTCGCCGGTCCAGCGATCCCGGCGTTGTCGCGGACGACCATCGGCCGGTCGCTGTTCATGGCGGTGTTCTGCGCGCGCCCCTGGCGGTACCCGGCCGAGGCGATGGCGATCGACGGCGCCGCCATCGGCGACAACACGGTGGTCACCCGTCTGCTCGACGGAGACTGGGTCTTCTCCGAGCCCGTCGACGAACAGCTGCCGATCACGGTCCGGTGGGGGCGCCTCGACGCGGCGCTGCTCGTCGGCCAGGCGACGCAGGTCCCGCGCGTGTTCCCGCAGGCCCGGGTCGAGCGCACATGGGACGGCCACGTGCCGATGACCGACGACCCGGCGGGCGTAGCGGCGACGATCGCCGCCGACGCCCGCCGGGGCCGATCACGGGACCAGGGAACCGAACGCGCCGCCGGCTGACCCCGCGCCGGTAGAGCCCGCACCGGTAGACCCCGCGCCGCCGGTGAACCCGTCCTTCCACGCCACGACGGTAGACGGCCGCGGCTGCGACGAGCCGCCGTCGGGCCAGTGGGAGGCGGGGTTCTCGATCGAGGCAGTGTCGGACTCGCCCGGGTGCTGGACGTTGACGAGGGCCCGGTCCGCGAACACCAGCGGGCCGCAGGTCTCGGCACCGACCGGCACGGTGAGGAACAGCTTGGTCTCGCCACGGTTCGGACCCGAGACGGACACCGAGTACAGGCCGTCGTTGAAGCCGAGCGAGTTGCCGTCCGTGGAGACCCACAGCCCGCCGGACGGGTCGAACGCCACGTTATCCGGGCAGGAGATCGGGCTCACCTTGGACTTGTCGAAGCCGCCGAAGTAGCTGTCGGCCTCCTCGGGGTCGCCGCACACCAGCAGCAGGTTCCAGCCGAACGAGGTCCCCGCGTGGTCGTCGGTGATCTCCACGACCTGGCCGTGCTTGTTGGTGTGCCGCGGGTTGGCCTCGTCCGCCGCCGGGTTGCCGTCGACCCCGCGGTCGGTGTTGTTGGTCAGCGCCATGTAGACCTTGCCGGTGGTCGGGCTGGGCTCGACGTCCTCGGGGCGGTCCATCTTGGTGGCGCCCACCCGGTCCCCGGCGAGACGGGTGAACACGGAGACCTCCTCGGGCGACATCCCGTCGACATGGGAGACGGCGTTCCCGGCGGCGTCCACGGTGAGCAGCGGGATCCAGGAGCCGGTGCCGTCGAACGCGCCGTCCGAGGGCACGGCGCCCGAGCCGTCGATTTCACCGGCGGGGGAGTTGCCGGTGAACGTGGCCACGTAGAGGGTGCCCTCGTCGAGGATGCGCATGTTCTCGGCGCGGGCCGTGGCGCCGCGGCCGGGGGCCATTCTGCGGCTCGAGACGAACTTGTAGAGGTAGTCGAAGCGCTCGTCGTCGCCGGAGTAGATGACGACGGTGCCGTCGTCGGTGACGTGGACGGTGCCGCCCTCGTGCTTGAAGCGGCCGAGCGCCGAGTGCTTGACCGGTGTCGAGTCGGGGTCCCAGGGATCCACCTCGACGATGTAGCCGAAGCGGTGGACCTCGTTAGGCTCGGCGGCGAGGTCGAAGCGGCTGTCGAACTCCTCCCACCGCCGGTCGGACGTGTCGGCCGTGATCCCGTAGCGGTCCAACTGCTCGAGGCGCGCCGGGTCGGTGACCTCCCCCGGGGTGCCGAAGTACTGGTTGAAGTTCTCCTCGCCGGAGAGCACGGTGCCCCACGGGGTGTGGCCGCCCGCGCAGTTGTTGAGCGTGCCCAGGACACGCGCGCCGGTGGGGTCGGCGGTCGTGCGGGTGAGGCGACCGACGGCGGGGCCGCGCAGTTCGAACGGGGTCAGTGCGGTGATCCGGCGGTTGTAGGATCCCATCACCGGGTCGAGCCCGCCGTCCGTGGTGCGGCTGGCCAGCTCGACCACGGACAGACCGTGCGCAGCCCAGGCGATCTCGACCTGCTCGCGGGTCGGGTTCTCCTCGTCGTAGCCGCGGAACATCATCGGCTCGGTCGAGTACTCGTGGTTCACGGTGAGCAGGAAACGCTCGTCCCGGTCGTCCATCGGGAACAGGACGGCCAGGTCGCAGTTGAACCCGTACTGCTGTGCCTGGGCGGCCGCGGACTGGTTCTCGAAGTCGAACTCGGGGGCGCCCGGCACCACCGGGTCGCCCCAGCGGATCACCACGTCGCTCGAGTGCCCGGCCGGGACGGTCACGGCGTCCGCGGTGTTGGGGGCCACGGGCTCGAAGCCGGTGTCGAGGGTGCCGTGCGGGCCCAGGGATCCGCCGTCGAGGGAACCGCCGAGGCCGGAGGGGTCCAGAGAGCCCTGGGCGGCCGCGGTCCGGGGCAGCACCTGCGTGGCGCCCACCGCGAGGGCCACCACGCCGGCGGCCCTGAGCGCGCCCCGGCGACTGATCTCCGTGGCGATGTCCCCGAAGTAGGGGTTCGTCGTCGTGTTGGGCACCGGCGCGGCGCACTGGTCACCGCATCGGTACACGCACGTGATGTGCTGGCGATTGGAGATGCCGGGCGTGAGGAGGGGAAGCATGCGACGGACGGACAACGGGTCTCCCTGACGACGTGGACGAGCGCACCGGGCGCGTGGACGCGTCGACACTAGGAAGCCCGACCGACCATCCCGTCTCGTCCGGAACACGCGCAGGTGAACTGTGGACGCAGTGCCGGTGAACGGGCGCGGGTGGCGCTACAGTCGTCGTGTTCGCCCGATATGTGTCCGCCTTCTATCTCGGATCGTCCGGCACGTTCCTGCCGGTGAAGGGAAAGACCTCCTATGGCCTCGGTGACCTTCGAGAACGTGTCCGTCGTCTACCCCGGTGCCGCACAGCGCAGCGTGGACCGCCTCGACCTGGAGATCGCCGACGGTGAGTTCCTGGTGCTGGTGGGCCCCTCGGGGTGTGGCAAGTCCACGACACTGCGGGCCCTGGCCGGCCTCGAGGACGTGGCCGGCGGTCGGATCCTCATCGGCGACGACGACGTGACCGGGATGCAGCCCAAGGACCGCGACATCGCGATGGTGTTCCAGAACTACGCGCTGTACCCGCACTACTCCGTCCGCGAGAACATGGGCTTCGCCCTGAAGCTGGCCAAGGCCTCCAAGCAGGAGATCGCCGACCAGGTGGGCCGCGCCGCGGAGATGCTCGACCTCACCGAGTACCTCGACCGCAAGCCCAAGGAGCTGTCCGGCGGACAACGTCAGCGCGTGGCCATGGGGCGCGCGATCGTGCGGAACCCGCAGGTGTTCCTCATGGACGAGCCCCTGTCCAACCTGGACGCCAAGCTCCGCGTGGCGACCCGCGCCCAGATCGCCAGACTGCAGCGGGAACTGGCCACCACGATGATCTACGTGACCCACGACCAGGTCGAGGCGATGACCATGGGCGACCGGGTGGCCGTGCTCCGCGACGGGGTCCTCCAGCAGGTCGCCGCGCCCCGCGAGCTCTACCGCGACCCGGTCAACGCCTTCGTCGCCGGGTTCATCGGCTCGCCGGCCATGAACCTCGTCGACGTCCCGGTGGCCGACGGCACCGTCGACCTCGAGGGATTCCGCGAGCCGGTCCCCGCGGGTGCGGCGCAGCGGGTCACCGTGGGCGTCCGGCCGGAGCACCTCCGGCTGGTGCCCGACGACGGCCTCGAGGTGACGGTCCAGCTGGTCGAGGAACTGGGAGCCGACAGCTACCTGCACTGCTCCACGGCCGACGGCGACCCCGTGGTGTACCGCGCCGAGTCCACGGACCATCCCGTCAAGGGCGAGACCATCAAACTCGCCGCGGCCGACGGTGAGGTCCGGTTCTTCGACGTCGAGACCGGGGCGCGCCTGCGCTGATGCGGCCCCGGCGCGGGGATGGTCAGCGCCAGTAGCCGGTGAACGCCACGCGGTCCTTGCCCACGCCGTGCTCCCGGACCAGGTGGCGGCGCAGGCCCGTGACCATCGTGTTGCGCCCGGCCAGGTAGGCGTAGGACAGTCCCGCGGGCACGCCACGCCGGTGGACCTCCTCGGTGGCGGCGGACCCCGGCTCGGCGTCGCCACGGACCGCCCACGCGGTCTCGACGCCCGGCGGCGCCGCCAGTTCCCGCACGTCGCGGCGTTCGCCGACCTCGACCACCGCGTAGCCACGCAGGTGTTCGGGTGCGTCACGGAGGATCCCGGCGATCGCGGGGAGGGCGGACTCGTCGCCCACCAGCAGCTCGGTGTCCGAGTCCTCCGGCGGCGCGTAGAGGCGGCCCTCGTCGAGGAGGGCGGCGGCCGAGCCGATCACGGCCCCGGTGGCCCAGCTCAGTCCCGGGCCGGTGTGCGAGTCGTCGACGTAGACGTCCAGGTCGAGCTCCGCCGAGCCCGGCTCACCGGGGCGCGCCGGCCGGTAGTCGGCGGTCGTGTAGTTGCGGATGAGTGGTCGGCGTGAGGGCCGCGAGAGCGTGTAGGCGGCGATGCTGCGCGCGCCCATGTCCGGGAGCGTCCGGGGCGCCTCGGCCTCCTCGGTGGGGAGGAAGAGCCGGAACCACTGGTCGCAGCCGGTGAATTGGTAGTCGTCGAGCCCGTCCCCGGTGAGGGTCAGCCGGACGAAGGAGGGGCTGATCTCGCGGCGGGCGGCCAGGGTCACGGGGACGGTGGGGGCGCTCGGTTGTGGGGCGCGACGGTGCGCTAGGCGGAACAAAGGCGAGCCTAACCTAAGGTTCGATCGAGTGAGATGGCCGTCTCGCTGGGGGCGAAATTTCGGCGAGGCGGCGCACGGTGCAACATCTGTTGTTGCTAGAGTGTCGCCTGTGACTTGAGTCTCGACGTTCCGGGAGGTCCTTCCCGGCCCGGGCCCGACAGTGGTCGACCGTGGGTCGTCCGCCGAACCGGGCTGCTGTGCGTTACGCTCAGCATGTCCTCAGAGAGACCCGCGTCACACCGGGAACGCGTCACGAGTCCCGGCGGCACGAGCCGCCGGGGGCGTCGGGACACGACACACAGGAGAGAGAGCACATGGCCGATCACGGCAGGTTCCTCAAGGCGGCGGCGGCCGCATCCATCGTCGCGCTGGTGGCCGCGGGCTGTGCCTCCGGCGACGAGAACGGCGAGCAGGCGGAGGGCGGCAACGCGGGCGTCGGCCCCATCACCTTTGCGATGGGCAGTAACGACACCGACAAGCTCCGGCCCGTCATCGAACAGTGGAACCAGGAGAACCCCGACCAGGAGGTCACCCTCCACGAGCTCCCCGCCGAGCAGGACGGACAGCGTGACACGCTGGTCCAGTCCCTCCAGACCGAGAGCGGCGAGTACGACGTGTTCGCCCTCGACGTCACCGACACCGCGTACTTCGCCGCCAACAGCTGGCTGCAGCCGATCGAGGGCGAGACCGAGATCGACACGAGCGGGCTGGTCGACGCGGCCGTCGAGTCGGCGACGTACAACGACACGCTCTACGCCGTGCCGCAGAACACCAACGCGCAGCTCCTCTATTACCGCACGGACCTCCAGCCCGAGGCCCCGGCGGACTGGAACGGACTGGTCGAGTCGTGTGGCGCCGCCGAGGAGGCCGACGTCGACTGCCTGCACATGCAGCTGAGCCAGTACGAGGGACTCACGGTGGAGGCCACCCAGTTCATCAACAGCTGGGGCGGCCAGGTCGTCGGCGAGGACGGCCAGACCCCCGAGCTCGACTCCGATGAGACCCGCGAGGGCCTCGAGACCCTCGTCAACGCCTACAAGGACGGCGTCATCGCTCCCCAGACCGACGGCTTCACCGAGGAGGAGACCGCGCAGGCGTTCCTCGGCGGCGAGGCCATGTACTCCTACAACTGGCCCTACATGTACGAGTCGGGCCAGACCGACCCGACGTCCGAGGTCCAGGGCCAGTTCGACGTCGCCCCGATCGTCGGGCCCGACGGCGACGGCCAGTCGACGCTGGGCGGCTACAACAACGCGATCAACATCTACTCGGAGAACCAGGCCACGGCCAAGGCGTTCCTCGAGTTCGTGATCTCCGAAGAGGTCCAGATGGGCTTCGCCCAGGAGTCGTTCCCGCCGGTGCTGTCCTCGATCTACGACGACGAGGGGCTCCAGCAGGAGTTCCCCTACATGGAGGCCCTCAAGGCGGCCCTCGACAGCGCGCAGCCGCGCCCGGTCACGCCGTTCTACCCGGACGTCTCCAAGGCGATCCAGGACAACACCTACGCCGCGCTCAAGGACGAGAAGCCCGTCGAGCAGGCGCTCGAGGACATGAGCGGCGCCATCTCGCAGGCCGCGCAGTGACCTGACGGTCCGAGAGGAGGGGCCGGTGGGCTCCGGGTAACGTGTCCCGGGCCCACCGGCCCGCCCGGTTCCGGTGCGCGTGGAGGGGCGAGGAGCTGACGAATGACGACGAGCGAGAAATCCGCGGCCCCGTTGGTCACCAAGAAATTCGACTGGCGGCCGGTGTGGATGGTGGGCCCCGCGCTGGCCATCCTCGCCGTGGTGATCGGGTACCCGATCATCCGCGCGCTCTACCTGTCGTTCCAGGCCGACCGCGGCCTCGACCCGGCCACCGGGATGTTCTCCGAAGGCGGCTTCGCGGGAATCCAGCACTACCTCTACTGGCTCACCCAGGCGTGCCCCGGCCCCGGCGGCGACGGCACCGTCACGTGCCCGCCGGGGGTCTCCTCGGTGGACTTCTGGCCGGCGATGGCCAACACGCTCTTCTTCACCGTCACCACGGTCTCGCTGGAGACCGTTCTGGGCTTCACCATGGCCGTGATCATGGGAAAGAGCATCTGGGGTCGGTCCCTGCTGCGGGCCGCGGTGCTCGTGCCGTGGGCGATCCCCACCGCCGTCACCGCCAAATTGTGGGCGTTCATCTTCGCGCCCGAGGGCATCGCCAACACGATCCTCGGCGCGGACATCGCCTGGACCACCGACCCCGTCTACTCCCGGCTGGCGATCATCGTGGCCGACACGTGGAAGACCGCGCCGTTCATGGCGCTGCTCATCCTCGCCGGTCTCCAGATGATCCCGGGCGACGTCTACGAGGCCGCCCGCGTCGACGGGGCCTCCCGGTGGCAGCAGTTCACCAGGATCACCCTGCCGCTGGTGCGCCCCGCGCTCATGGTGGCCATCCTCTTCCGGACCCTCGACGCGCTGCGCATGTACGACCTGCCGGTGATCCTCGTGTCGCCCAACTCCGCGTCCCACACCGCGACCGTGTCGATGTTGGTGGTCAACGAGATGCGGACGGGCGACTTCAACAGCGCGTCCGCGATCTCGACGCTGGTGTTCCTGATGATCTTCGCCGTCGCCTTTGTCATGGTGAAATTCCTCGGAGCCAACGTCGTCGAGGACAGGACCGGAAAGAAGGAGGAGATCCGGTGAGCGATCGAGCGACCGATTCGGCCTCGTCGTCGTCGACGGCACCGGCCCCCGCGCTGGCCCGCGCCGGCGCGGGACTCCCGGACGACGACGAGGTGATCCGCGCCCCCCGGGGGCCTCTCGGCCCGAGGATCGGTACGTACATCGGGGCCGTGCTCATCCTCATCTGGGGGCTCGCGCCGTTCTACTGGATGCTGGTCACCTCGCTCCGCGACAACCGGCTGGTGTTCTCCTCCAACCCGGTGCCGTCGAACTTCACCATGGAGAACTTCGCGGAGGCGCTGTCCCGCGAGCAGGGCAACAACTTCCTCGGCGCGATCATCAACTCGGTCCTCATCAGCTCCGTCACGACGGCTCTGGCCCTGCTGTTCGGCGTCTTCACCGCCTATGCGCTGGCGCGAGTGGAGTTCCGCGGCAAGTTCCTCGTCACCGGCGTGATCCTCGCGGCCTCGATGTTCCCCGGCGTCGCCCTGGTGACCCCGCTGTTCCAGTTGTTCACCGACATCGGCTGGATCGGCACCTACCAGGCGCTGATCATCCCCAACATCTCGTTCGCGCTGCCGCTGACCATCTACACGCTCACGTCGTTCTTCAACGACCTGCCGTGGGAACTGGAGGAGGCCGCGCGGGTCGACGGTGCCACCCGCGGGCAGGCGTTCGTCAAGATCATCCTGCCGCTCGCCGCGCCCGCGCTGTTCACCACCGCGATCCTCGCGTTCATCATCACCTGGAACGAATTCCTGCTGTCGCAGCAGCTCTCCACCACCGGCACCGAGCCGGTCACGGTGGCGATCGCGCGCTTCTCCGGCATCAACCCGTACACGCCGCCGTATGCGGCGATCATGGCGGCCGGCGCGTTGGTCACCGTGCCGCTGGTGATCATGGTGCTGATCTTCCAGCGGCGCATCGTCTCCGGGCTCACCTCCGGCGGACTCAAGAACTGACCATGGCACGCGGTGGTGGCGGGCGTTCGGGCGGCGACGCGCTGGGGACGCGGCAGCGGCTCGAGGTCCTCGGCGGATTCGTCGGGTTCTTCACGCTCCTCGCGCTGGTCAACGCGGTGGGGCTGATCGCGACCGGCCGCCCGTCGATCTGGGCGTCCGTCGTGCTGCTGCTCATGCTGGCGGCGTCCTGGTACACGTTCCGCGTGTGGCGCCGGGCCGACCGGGCGGTCAAGCGCGGCTGAGGCGGGGTTCGCGCGACGGGTCAGCGCTCGCGGTCCAGCACAAACCAGAAATGCTCGCCGCCGGAGACGGTGCCGCGGCCGTTCATCACCGCGAGGAGGGTGGTGGGCCGGCCGTCGGCGTCGGAGGTGACGACGGCGAAGTGGTCGATCACCGGCAGTCGGTCGTACACCATGGACGCAGTCGGGCGGTCGCGGAAGGAGACCTCCCACAGTGACGCCCCGCCGCCGCCGGTCGCGGAGGTGTCGGGCACGACCTCGCCGGACTCATCGGTCACCAGGATCGGATCGACCTTGCGCGGATCGGTGAAGTCCTTGCCCCACCAGCGCATCTCGCCGAGCGTGGCGAACATCGGGTGCCCGGTGTCGAGGCCGGTGCCCCTCCAGCGGCTGCCGGCGATGTCGTCGACGCGGGCGGGGACGAGGCGGTCCCACAGTGCGACGACCCTGTCGGAGGGGACCACGTCCAGGGCACGGAGCTGCGCCAGTTCGGCGTCGGCGGCGCTCATAGCCCGTACGTCTTCCCGATGATGTCGCGCTGGACCTCGTTGGTCCCGCCGTAGACGGTCGACACCACGGCCTGGCGCACCAGGTGCTCCATGCCGTATTCGGTGGCGTAGCCGTAGCCGCCCATCGACTGCATGCACTCGAGGGTCACGCGCTTACTGAGCTCGGTGGCCTTGAGCTTGGCCATCGAGGCCTCGCGGGGGAACAGGGCCTGCGGGTCGTCGTCGACCTTCGCGGCCACGGCGTAGACCAGCAGGCGGGTGGCCTCGATCTCGGTGGCCAGGTCGGCCATCCGGTGGCGGATCACCTGGAACGACCCGACGGGGCGGCCGAACTGCTCGCGTTCGCGGACGAACCTCAGGCAGTCGTCGAAGGCGCGCTGGGCCACGCCGAGCTGCATCGCCGCCAGGATGAGCCGCTCGGTGTTGAGGCCCGTCATGAGCTGCTGCCAGCCGCCGCCGACCTCGCCGACCACGGAGTCCGCGGGCAGGCGCACGTCGGTGAAGTAGAGGTCGTTGACCTCCTTGCCGCCCATGGTGTCGATTCCGGTGATCTGCAGGCCCGGGAGGTCGGCCGGCACGTCGAACATGGTGATGCCCTCGTGCTTCTTTCCCGACGAGTCGGTGCGGGCGACCAGCAGGATGCGGTCGGCGAAGTGGGCGTTGGAGCACCAGGTCTTCTGGCCGGAGATCACCCAGTCGTCGCCGTCGCGCTCGGCCCTGCACCGCAGCGCGGCGACGTCGGAGCCGGCGCCGGGCTCGGACATGGAGATGGACAGCGTGCCGCCGTTCACCACCAGCTCGAGCGCGCGCCTGCGCTGTTCCTCGCTGCCGAACCTCTGGTAGGCGGCGGCGGTGATGAGCGTGGGGCCGATGCCGCCGATGGGCGCCAGGCCCTTGAGGGAGTGCTCCAGCAGGAGGCACAGTTCGACGGCGCCGGCGTCGGCCCCGCCGTACTCCTCGGGGACGGTGAGCCCCAGCCAGCCGAGGTCGGCGTACTTGGAGTAGATGGTCGAGGAGTGCGTGCCGCCCTCGTCGATGAGGGCGCGCCGCGACTCTGGGCCCCCGACCTCGCGGGCGCAGAAATCATCGATCGCCGCGGCGAAGGCCTTCTGTTCTTCGGTCAGGATGTCGAACACTGCACGCCTCGGTTTCCGCTCGGTGGGGTATCGGAGATGGACACCATCGACTAATGTGTCCAGTATCACTGCATCGTACATCAAATATATGTGATCTAAAGTGAGAGGACGCATCCGATGACGACCACCGAGCCCTCAAGGATCGGAACGACCTTCGCGAGCATCGACCCGCGCGACGGCACGACCCTGGCCGAGTACCCGGTCGCCGGCCCGGAAGAGGTGGCCCTGGCGGTCGAGCGCGCCCGTGCCGCCGCACGGTGGTGGGCCACCCAGGGTCCCCGCGGGCGCAAGGAGTGGCTGCTCGAGTACAAGCGGGCCGTCGCCACACGCTCGGACGAGCTCGCGGACCTCATCACGGCGGAAACCGGCAAGCCGACCGAGGACTCGCTGCTGGAGGTCCTGCTCACGGTGAGCCACCTGGAGTGGGCGGCCAAGAACGCCGACAAGGTGCTGCGCCGCCGGCCGGTCTCGGCGGGCCTGCTCATGAGTAACCAGAAGGCGTACGTCGAGTACCAGCCCTACGGCGTGGTCGGGGCGATCGGCCCGTGGAACTACCCGGCCTTCACCCCGATGGGCACGCTGTCGTACGCGATGGCGGCCGGCAACGCGGTGGTCTTCAAGCCCAGTGAGCTCACGCCGGGAGTGGGAGTGTGGCTCGCCGAGGTGTGGGACTCGCTCGGCGCCTCGCAGCCGCTCATCCAGACCGTCACGGGCGACGGCTCGACCGGCAACGCACTGTGCCACGCGGGCGTCGACAAGATGGCCTTCACCGGCTCGGCGGCCACGGGACGCAAGGTCATGGCCGCCTGCGCCGAGACGCTGACCCCGGTGGTCATCGAGGGCGGCGGCAAGGACGCCATGCTCGTGGACGCGGACGCGGATATCGAGTCGGCGGCCGACCAGGCGGTGTTCGGCGCGATGGGCAACGCGGGACAGACCTGCGCGGGCGTCGAGCGGATCTACGTGCACGAGGACGTCAAGGACCGCTTCGTCGAGACGTTCACCGCCAAGGTGCGCGCGCTGGACCCCGGCATGACCGCGGCCTCCAGCTACGGACCCATGACGCTGGCCGGGCAGGTCGACATCGTGCGCCGGCACGTCCGGGACGCCCTGGCCAGAGGCGGGCGGGCCACCGTCGGCTCCGACGACTCGGTGGGCGAGAAGCTGATCGAGCCGGTGGTCCTGGTGGACGTCCCGGAGGACTCCACGGCGATGACCGAGGAGACGTTCGGCCCGACCGTGGTCATCAACTCGGTGCGGGACCTGGAGGAGGCGGTGGACAAGGCCAATGCCGGCTCGTACGGGCTCGGTGGCTCGATCTTCACCAAGGACCGCCGGCGTGGTCTCGCCCTGGCGGAGAAGCTCGACACGGGCATGGTGTCGGTCAACGCGTTCCTGGCCTTCGCCGGCATCCCGTCGTTGCCCTTCGGCGGCTCCGGGGCGTCGGGCTTCGGCCGCATCCACGGCGCCGACGGTCTGCGGGAGTTCTCGCGGCCCAAGGCCCTCACCGTCCAGAAGTTCCCCGCGCCACTCAACCTCATGACCATGACGCGCAAGCCGCGGGACCTCAGGGTGGTCCGGTGGATGCTCGCGAATGTCCAGGGAAAGATGTGATGTGAGATGACGGCGACACCCACGCCGACGCCCCGGGTCCCGACGACGAGGTCGGCGGACGCCGGGCCCGCGGCACTCCCCGGGGTCTTCGGCGCGATCCCCGCCGCGATGGTCGCGGATCCGGAGGAGGAGCACCCGGTCACGGCGGCGGTCCCGCGGCGCCCCGGTCGCTGGTACTGGCGTGACGTGATCGCGGGCCTGGACCCGGTGGCGGATGCGGCGGAGATCCACCGGATCACCGCGGCGTACGAGTTCCCCTGGGACTACCAACGCTCCCTCGAGCTGGCGCTCTACCGGACGTTCTGCGTGCCGTCGGTCTCCGCGGTCCTCGCGGAGGCGGGCGAGTTCCGGGACCGCCCACAACAGCGCTACGACGACACCGCGCTGCTCATGGCCGAGCTGGTCGAGCACGGTGTCGACACGCCCCGCGGGAGAGAGGCGCTGCGGGTGATCAACCGGCAGCACGCGCGGTACGAGATCACGAATGACGACATGCTGTATGTGCTGTCGACGTTCATCTACGAGCCGCTGGAGTGGATCGACTCCGTGGGATGGCGTCGACTCCACCCGCACGAGCGGCTCGCCGCGTTCCACTTCTACCGGGCGGTGGGCCAGCGGATGAACATCTCCGACATCCCCGAGGACCTCGGCGAGTTCCGGCGGTGGCGCGACGACTACGAGGCGCGCGAGTTCTGCTACGACCCCCACAACGAGGCGATCGGGACCTACACGCTCGAGCTGATGTGCGCGTGGTACCCCGCGTGGACGCGCCCTGCCGTGCGGAAGGTCGTGCTCTCGCTGGTGGACGACGAGATGATCCGGGCGTTCGGCTTCCGGGCGCCGTCGCCCACCCTGCGCCGACTCGGGTCCGCCGCGCTACGGGCCCGGTCCGCGGCCGTGCGCTGGATGCCGGTGCGCCGGGTCGCGCTCGGCACGGAGGGCACCGAGAACCGCACCTATCCCGGCTATCCGGTGGGATACCGGCCGGCGGATCTGGGAGCGTGTCCGATCCAGCCACGCGGCACCCGTGCCGGGGGCTGTCCGGTGGCGCACGGGAGGTGAGTGGCCGGTGACCGCGACGACCCCGAGCCGCCGCGCCGCGCCCGGGCCGCCGGCCCGGTTCGCGGCGGACGAGGTGTGGGGGCGGCGCGCCGGGCGCATGCTCCGGCCGTTCGCCCAGGGCCGGTCGGGGCCGACGGCGGCCGAGCGGGAGCGGATCGCGACCGCCCTCCGGGCCGGTGACCCCCTCGCGGACGGTGTGCTCGGAGCGATAGCCGACCGCCGGACCTCGATGGTCCGCGTGCACGAGGCGCTGCGGGCGGCGGTCGCCGGTGAGCCGGTCCCCACGGGGGAGCCGGACGAGCTCCGCCGTTTCGTGGACTCGGTGACGCGGATCCCCGACTGGGTGGACCCGGAGCTCGCGGCCCGGGGCGCCCGCGCCTGCATGCGGGCGGGTCTCACCGGCCAGGACGTGCTGGGCGACCTCGCGCTGCTCGGCGGCTACCGACCCGCCGCCACGACCGCGGTCCTGGTGGCCACCGGCCGGCTCACCGGCGAGGGGACCGCACGACGGGTCGGCGAGACCATGGCCTGGTGGCACGCGGTGGCCGCGCCGGACGGGTGGCGCCCGGGCCGGCCCGGCTGGGAGATGACCGTGCACGTGCGGCTCATGCACGCGCGCGTCAACCGCACGATGCTCTCGAAGGGCTGGGACGTCGAGGCCAAGGGGCTTCCGATCAACCAGGCCGACATGGCCGCCACCAACGGATTGTTCTCCGCGACGTTCCTGCTGGGCACACTCGTGCTGGGGATACCGCATTCGCCCGCCGACGCCCGGGCCGTGATGCACCTGTGGCGGTGGATGGGCCACGTCATGGGCGTCGAGGAGCAGTTCCTGCACTCGGCTCCCCGGCGCGGACTGCGCGACATGTACCACTTCCTGCGCACCTCGCCCCCGCCTGACGGCGACTCCCGCGTGCTCGCGGAGTCGCTCCTGGCGTCCTACGGCGGGACGGAGTTCCCCCACGCCGCCGCGCTGCGCGGCCGACTGGACATCGCCCGGCACCGCAGCATCGCCACCTATCTCAACGGCCCGGCCGGGATGCGCGAGCTCGGGCTGCGGCCCGCACTTCCGTGGTTCCCCGCCCTCGTGATCCCCGCCAACCTTCTTCTGCACGGCGCCGCCACCGTCTCGCCGCGGGTACGTGTTGCGGTCGAGCGCCGGGGTGACCGCCGTATCCGGCGGCAGATCGCCCGCTACTCGCGCGGCGCGGTGACGCCGCTGGTCTGAGTGCCGGCTCTCAGCCCGGGGGCCAGGACGAGAGCAGCGCGGTGCGCGCGAGCTGGGCGTACCGTCCCGCCGCGGACGGGTGGTACCCGGCGGACCGGGCGCCGTCGAGGACCACTGCGAGCGCGGCCTGGACGCGCACGCGCGCGGCGGCCTCCTCGGTGCCCGACAGCGCCGCCCGGACCAGCCCCGTCCACCGGTCGAGCTGGCGCCGTTGGGAGCTCCGCAGTCGGCGCCTGTCCTCCGGGTCGACGGCGCCGAGTTCGGAATAGTAGAGCATGAGCTCGGGCCCGTGGGAGAACGCGATGTCGACGTAGCCGTCGACGAGGTCCGCCAGTACGGTCCCCGGGTCGCCCGTCGGGCCGCGGCGGGCGGCGTGGTCGTCGAGAGTCGCCTCGACGAAGGCGGCAGTGCGGTCCACAGCGGCCGTGAGCAGCCCCGACTTCCCGGAGAAGTGCCGGTACAGCGCGGAGGCCGCGATGCCCACGTCCGCGCCGATACTCTCCATCGAGACGGCGTCGTAGCCGTCCCGGTGAAACCGGGTGATCGCCGCCGTGATCGCCTCCTCCCGGGTCGCCGCCCCGCCCCGGAGCCGCGGTCGGGGAGCAGCCGGTGCGTCCGGGGACGCCGGAGGGGTCGCGGGGGCGGAGCGCCCGGGCGCCGGCGCTGCCGCGGAGACGGAGGCGGCGAGGTCGACGGCGATCGACGTCATCTGGGCGACCGCGTCCGCGGGGGAGAGCTCGACGCGGTGGTCGCCCAGGGAGGCGATGGTGGACAGGATCGCGCTCGCCGCGGATCGCGTGCCGCGTGCCAGGGCGACCTCGGCGGGGTCCTGGCGGCAAGCGGGGTCGGGCTCGAGTCCCCGGTGGGCGAGCACCGCGTCCGCGAACGCCCGATGGGTCCTGTCGGCAGCGCGCGCGACCCGGGCCCGGTCGTCGTGCCCCAGGTAGCGCCCCTGCCACCGGTACAGGGCCGCGCGACGACGATGTGTGAGCGTCGTCGCCGTCACCGAGGACACCAGGCGGCCGAGGTCTGCCGGTGGCACGGCCCGCGTGGCGGCCTCGAGATCGTCGGTCAGCCGGAAGGTCGCGTCGCGGAACATCTCGTACTTGCCCGGCACGTGACGGTAGAGGGCCCCGGGCGTCACGGACAGCCGGTCGGCGATGTGCTCCACGCGGGTCGAGTGGTAGCCGCGGCGGGTGAACTCCTCTGCCGCGACCAGCGCGATCTCGGCACGTCGCGAGCCCGGGGCGGGGGCGGGCACGCGCTCGCCGGACGGTGCGGTGGAACGGGGCACGGACGGGTCCTTCCGGAAGACGCGGAACGCCGGTGTGATCTTGACAACAACGGATACAGTCGACATAGTAAACCCACATTCACAGATATATGTGATCGAATCCGCGAGAACACGCCTGCGGCCCACAGTTCGGCGTCGTCCCGCCGTCCTCGTCGACGGAGTCGACGTGGCCGCCCGGAGTCGGTCCACGAGGAGGTTCACCAGTGATCCGCACCAGATCCGCCGAGGCCGGGACGGGCGCACTCGAGGAGGCGGTCCGATGACCGCCACCGGACGCGACGCCCTCACCCTCGAGACCGACGACCTCGGTATCGCCACGATCGGCATCAACAGGCCCGACAGGATGAACGCCCTCGACCACGGCACGGTCCTCGCGCTCACCGAGCTCGTCACCGCGGTCACGGGGGACCCCGCGACGCGGGTGGTCGTCCTCCGGGGAGAAGGCGGCGCCTTCTCGACCGGGGCCGATCTCCAGGCGATCGGCGAGAACCCCGACGGCGCCCCGACGCCCGGCCAGACGATGGACGCCGCGTCCGCACTGGTGCGCTCGGTGCTCACCGCGCCCATGCCGGTGATCGCCGCGGTCAACGGCCCGGCGGCCGGCGTCGGCGTCTCGCTCGCCCTGGCCGCGGACCTGATGTTCATGGCCGAGGACGCGTACCTGCTGTTCGCGTTCACCAACATCGGACTCATGCCGGACGGCGCGGCCAGCGTCCTGTTGCCCGCCGCGGTCGGCCGGTCGGTGGCCTCCCGGATCCTGCTGCGCGGTGACGCCGTCTCGGCCGCCTCGGCGCGAGACCTCGGACTGGCCGTGGACGTGCCGGCCCCGACGGAGTTGGGCGCGGTCGCGGACAAGGCCGCCCGACGGCTGGCCCGCGGCCCGCGCCGCGCGCTCGAACTCACCAAGAGATCCGTGTCCGCCTCCACGCTCACCGAGCTCGACGCCGCGCTGGCGCGGGAGCACGCGGGCCAGAGCGAGCTGCTCGCCTCCGCCGACTTCGCCGAAGGGGTCGCGTCGATCCGCGAGAAGCGCCGCCCGTCGTTCTCCTGACCGCCCGCCCCCACAGGCAGCCCCTCCGCCCGCCCCGCCCATCCGAGAAGCCCATCCGCCAAGCCCGTCCGACGGCCCTCCTGAAAGGTCGAACCATGACGACAACCGCCGCCGACCCCACCGCCGAGCTCCACGCCGCCCGGCGGAACACCTGGAACACGTGGGTCGCGACCCACGCCGAGATGAACCCCGATGGTGAGGCGCTGCGCTATCTCGGCGACACCACCACCTGGGCGCAGCTGCACCGTGATGTCGGCGCCTTCGCTGACGCGCTGGCCCGGCGCGGGGTGACCGCGGGCGACCGCGTCATGCTCATCACCCTCAACAGCCCCCAGTTCGTCGAGGCCGTACTGGGGATCAACGAGCTCGGCGCGATCGCGGTGCCCGTCAACTTCCGGCTCACGCCGGGCGAGCTCGCTTATCTCGTGAGCGACTGCACACCCAAGGCCGTGGTCACGGATGCGATGCTCGCGCCGCTCGTCGATGCGATCCGTGCCCAGGGCGAGGAACCCGGCGAGCACTTCGTGATCGGCGGTGAGCCCGGGACCGAGAACCAGACGACGTTCGCCGACGCCCTGGCCGAGGAGGGCGAGCCGCACGCGCCCGTCGACGTCCGGGAGGACGACACCGCGCTCATCATGTACACCTCGGGCACCACCGGCCGCCCCAAGGGGTCGATGCTCTCCTACGAGAACATGACCGCCCAGGCGCTCACCTGCATCCGGGTGTTCCGCCTCTACGACGAGGCGGGTCGAGCCCTGTGCGCGGCGCCGATGTTCCACATCGCGGCCCTGGGCTCGATCGCGCCCAGCCTGCAGCTGGGCACCACGACGGTGATCCATCCGCTGCAGGCCTTCGACCCCGCCGCCCTGCTGGACACGCTCGAGGCGGAGGAGATCACGAGCATCTTCCTGGTGCCGGTGCAGTGGCAGGCCGTGTGCGCCGAGCAGCAGGCCCGGCCCCGCGCGCTCCGGCTCAAGAACATCTCCTGGGGCGCGGCGCCGAGCACCGACACCATCCTGCGCGCCATGGCGGAGACGTTCCCCGAGGCCCTCAACTGCGCGGTGTTCGGCCAGACCGAGATGAGCCCCATCACCTGCGCGATGGACGGGGACGACGCATTGCGCAAGCTCGGATCGGTGGGCAAGGTCATCCCCACGATCCGCGCGCGCGTCGTCGACGGCTTCGGCGAACCCGTCGCCCCGGGCGAAGTCGGGGAGATCGTGTACCGGGGGCCCACCATGATGTCGGGCTACTGGAACAAGCCGGACGAGACCGCCGAGGCGTTCGAAGGCGGCTGGTTCCACTCCGGGGACCTGGTCCGCATGGACTCCGAGGGCTTCGTCTACGTGGTGGACCGTAAGAAGGACATGCTCATCTCCGGCGGCGAGAACGTCTACTGCGCGGAGGTCGAGAACACGATCGCCGGCCATCCGGACGTCGTCGAGGTCGCGGTGATCGGCCGGGCCGACGAGAAGTGGGGCGAGGTCCCGGTGGCGGTCCTGGTGCAGAAGGAAGGCACCGCGGACCTCACGCTGGAGCAGGTGAACGAGTGGCTGCAAAACAAGCTCGCCGCCTTCAAACGGCCGAAGCACCTCGTGCACGTCGCCGAGCTGCCGCGCAACGCCAGCGGCAAGGTGGTCAAGGGCACCCTGCGCTCCGAGCACGGATCCGTGGGCGTCTGACCCGGCGGCGGCCATGACCTTCCACCTGCCCACCGGCCGCGGCCCGGTCGTCGACCTCTCCGCCCAGGTCGGCTCGCTGGTCGGCTTCTCGGCGTTCACGCTCGGCAGCTGCGTGCGCACCGTCGTGACCGGCAGGCTCTCGCTGACCGAGACGCGGGACCAGGCGCTGTTCATCGCGCGGGTGTGCTCGGTGCCGGCACTGCTGCTCATGCTTCCGGTCGGTGTGCTCGTGGCCGTCTCGGTGGGTGAGCTCGCCGGACGGTTGGGTGCGTCCGGCTACGCCGGGGCGGTGGTGGCGTTCGTGGTGGTGGGGCAAGCCTCGGCACTGGTCTGCGCGCTCATGCTGGCCGGGGTGGGCGGCTCGGCCATCTGCGCAGACCTGGGCTCGCGGACCATCCGCGAGGAGGTCGAGGCCATGGAGGTCATGGGGCTCGACGTGATCGAGCGGCTCGTCGTGCCCCGCGTGATCGCCACCGTCCTCGTCGCCGTGGTCCTGTGCGCACTGGTCACGGCGATGGGCGTGACCGCGTGCCTGATCTACCAGGTGTACGTGCAGGGGGAGTCGGCCGGGGCGTTCCTCCAGACGCTCAGTGCCTACGGGCGGCCCTCCGACCTGTGGATGGCGATGCTCAAGTCGGTGGCCTTCGCGATCGTCTCCGCCCTCATCGCGACGTTCAAGGGGCTGCACGCCAGCGGGGGCTCGAGCGGGGTCGCGGACGCTGTCAACGAGACCGTCGTTCTGGCTTTCGTCACCGTGTTCGTCGTCAACACCGTCGCCTCGGCCGTCTACGGGCTCGCGGTGCCCACGGTGGGGAACTACTGACGTGAACGCACTCCGGGTGACCGAGACGACCGCGGCGCAACGCCTGCGCGCCTCCCGTGTCAGCAGGACCGCCTCCCGGCTCGCCTCAGGGATGCCCGAGGTCGGCCGCCACGTCACCTTTGCCGGCCGCGTCCTGGTGTCGCTGCCCACGGCGCTCGTGCGGTACCGCAAGCAGGTGCTCCGCGAGGTCGTCGACGTGGGATTCGGCTCCAGTTCGCTCATCGCCGGCGGCGGCACCGTAGGGATCGTCCTGGCGATGTCGGCCGTCGCGGCGATCATGGTGGGCGTCGAGACCTACCGCGGACTGGACCTCATCGGCATGACGTCGCTGTCCGGGATGCTCTCGGCGATGGCCAACACCCGCGAGCTCGCGCCGGTGGTGGCCTCGATCGCGTTGGCCGCCAAGGTGGGCACCGGGTTCACGGCCAAACTCGGCGCGATGCGGATCTCCGACGAGATCGACGCCCTCGACGCCATGTCCGTCCCCACCGTGCCGTACCTCGCGGGCACGCGACTGGCCGCCACCATGATCTGCATCGTCCCGCTGTACGCGATCGGCCTGGTGGCGACCTACATCGCCACGCGCGTGGTGGTGGTCTACGTCAACGGCGGCTCGGCGGGCACCTATGACCACTTCTTCCACATCTCGCTCGGCGCCGAGGACGTCCTGTACTCGCTCACCAAGGCCGTCGCCTTCGCCGCCGTGATCGTGCTGGTGCACTGCAGCTACGGCTACCACGCCTCGGGCGGCCCGGAGGGTGTCGGCCGGGCGGCGGGCCGGGCGCTGCGGACGTCGATCCTCATGATCGGCTTCATCGACATCGTGTTGACCTTCGCCTTGTGGGGTCTGGTCCCCGAGATCCCGGCACTGGGGATCACGTGAGGCGCCGGGCGGTGGCCCCGACCCCGGAGCGGACGCTCGCGGTCCGCGGACTGGTCGCGTCCGTCGTCGCGGTGGTGGTGGCCGGCCTGCTGGTGGCGCGCGGCGCCGGAGCCCTGGATTCGGGCGCCGTGGTGACGGCGACACTGCCGCCTGATGCCGGCCGCGTCCCGGTGCACGCGCCGGTCCACCACCAGGGGGTCGAGGTGGGCGACGTGCGCGCCTCCGAGGGGGTGAGGACGGGTGACGACGACGAGCCCGGCACCAGGATCGAGATGCTCATCGGTTCCGATCACATCGACGCCATCGCCGCGGACGTGGTCGTCCGCGTGGTGCCCCGGACCCTGTTCGGCGACGTGCGGCTGGACCTGGTGCCGCCCGCGACGGGAGACGCGACCGCCCGCACTGCCCCGACCGCGGCCGCGCTGTCCGACGGCGACTCGGTCCCGGCGGACCGTTCGGCCGAGGCGGTGCAGCTCTACGACGTGTTCACGCGCGCCAACGACCTGCTGGTGTCGATCCGGCCGGAGCGGCTGCAGGTGGCGCTCACCGCGATGGCGCGCGCGCTGGACGGCCGCGGGGAGATGCTGGGCCGGGTCATCGAGGACGCCGACCGCGCGGGCGAGCACCTGTCCCCGGCCCTCGAGAACGCCGCGTCCGCCTCCGGGGACATCGCGTACCTGGCCGAGGACCTGGCCTCTGCCGGACCGGAGATCGTCGGGACCCTCGAGGAGGCCACCCGGCTGTCGCAGGTCGTCCTGGACCGACCGGGTTCGCTGAGCCGGCTGCTCGACGCGGGTCTGGCGGCCACGCGATCGGGTGCACTGGCCGCCGACCGCACGGTGCCCGGAGCCATCACCCTCGCGCACGACACCGGCGAGGTCTTCGACCGCACCGCCACGGACCCGCACGGTGTGATCCGCACCCTGTACGCGCTGCGGCCGATGGGCGAGGCGGGCACGGCGGCGTTCTCCACCGGCAGGTTCGCCATCACCGCCGTGCCGTCGTTCGCCGATCCGATGCCGTACGGGCCCGAGGACTGCCCCCGGTACCCGGGGCTGGACGGGTCCACCTGTGGCCCGCCGGGCGGGGGCCGGGCCGGCGGTGGCCAGGGAGACGGTGAACGGCCGGGGCCGACCGTCCGGGCGGCCGGCGAGAGGGACGCGCTGCGCGAGCTGCAGGCCGTCGCTGCGGGCGGGGACCCCGGCCCCGGAGCCGGCCCTTCTCCCGATCCCGGCCTCGACCCCGCCGCCGACGCCGACCCCGAGGCCGACCCGGGTGCCGCCGCGTGGACCATGCTCGCCCCGCTCGTCCGCGGGACGGAGGTGACGGTCCGATGACCCGTCGTCGCGGCCTGTGGCCCGCCCTCCAGTTGTTCGCCTACTGCCTGGTGGGCGTGCTGTGCACGGTCCTCGTGGTCAACACGCTGCGGGTGCCGATCGGCTGGGGCGCCCACCAGTACCGCGCCGAGTTCGCCGATGTCGGCGGGCTCGGCGCGGGCTCGGAGGTCACCGTCGCCGGTGTGCGCGTGGGCCGGGTCCTCGGCGTCGAGCGGGCGACGGGCCCGCGCGGGGAGGTGATCGCCGTCGTGGACTTCGAGGTGCAGCGGGACAGTCCGGTGACCTCCGGCGCCCGTGCCTCCGTCCGGTACGGCGACATGCTCGGTATCCGCTACCTCTCGCTCGACCCCACCGCGGAGGGGCGGCCCGCGGTGGGCGGGCCGCAGGAACTGGCCCCCGGCCAGACCCTGCCGCTGGCGGCCACCACCCCGCCGGTGGATCTCACCGCCCTGGTCAACGGGTTCAAGCCGCTGTTCGAGGCCGTGGAGCCCGAGGAGGTGAACGCCCTGTCCCGCACCGTCGTGTCCGCCTTCCAGGGCGAGCCCGGGGCGATGGACACGCTGCTGGGCCGGCTGGCGCTGCTGAGCCGCGACCTGGTCGACCGGCAGGACGTGTACACCCGGCTCGCGGACAACATCACCTCGCTCAACCAGACGCTGGTGGGGCGCGGCGAGGATCTGCAGCGCCTGGTCCGGGGACTGGACATGGTCTCCGGGGCGCTCGCCGACGGCGACGGCGCCGATCTGGCGGTGCTCCTCGAACGGGGCGACAGCGCCACGGCCACCCTCGCGGCGATGCTGCGGGAGACGGAACCGGACCTGAGGCGGAGCATCGACGCCGCCCGGGCCACGACGGACGGCTGGGTCCCGCACACCCCGGCCTTCGACGCCGCCCTGGCCGCCGCGCCCACGTTCGCGCGGGAGGTCAACGCCACCGCGCAGAAGGGCGGGTTCCTTTCCCTCTACATGTGTAACTTCACGGTGAAGTGGGACGACTGGGAGACCAGCCTGTTCGGCTACCAGAACTCGCGGGTGTGCCGATGAGTATCCCAGGGGAGCTGCGAGGTGGGCGCAGCGCGCGCCGGGCGCTCGGGGTGGTCCGCGAGAGCCTGACCGACCTGGCCCGCGACCCGCGCCACGGGCGTCGCGGCAACACGGTGCTGGTGGGCGCCGTCTCGATCCTCCTGGTGGGGGCCCTGTTCCTGGTGAGCATGGCGCTGCCGCGCGTCTGGTATCAGCTCCGCACCGAGGTCTACACCGCCGAGTTCGCCAACGCCGGCGGACTCCGGGAGGGCGACCCCGTGATGGTCGCCGGGGTGCCGTCGGGGCGGGTGGACTCGCTGGAGCTCGGAGGTGGCCTCGCCGTCGTCGCCTTCCGGCTGGACCGGGGGCAGGACCTCGGTGAGGCGAGCACGGCGACGGTCGGGCTCAAATCGATCCTGGGGAACCGGGTCCTCGAGGTCACGCCCGCGGGGGCCGGGAACCTCGGGCCGGACCGCCGGATCGGGGTCGAGCGCACCACGTCGCCGTACACGCTCGACGACCTCGGCGACGCGGTCACCGGACTGGCGGAGGGGCTGGACACCGAGGCCGTGGGCGAGCTCCTCGACACGCTCGACAGTGCGCTGCCCCAGGATCCCGACGCCACCGGCCGCGCCGTCGACGACGTCTCCGCGGCGCTCGGCCTCCTCGCCCGCGAGGACGAACGGCTGTCCCGGGTGGTCACCACCACCCGCGAGCTCACCGGGGTGTTGGTGAGCCAGGAGGAGAGCATCCGGGCGCTCACCACGCAGTCGGAGGTGGTGGTCACCGTGCTCACCCAGCGACGCGAGGCGCTCAGCTCGCTGGTCACCTCGCTCGACCAGCTGGCCGAGCAGGTGAGCGACCTGCTCCGCTCCGAGTCCGAGGACGTGGACCGACTGCTGGCCAACATGCGCTCGATCAGCGAGACCTACCGGCGGAACATCGACGTGATAGACGAGGTCCTCACGCGGATGCCGCCCGGGCTGCGCGCGGTCGCCGATGCCACCGGCAATGGGCCGTGGACGGACGTCGCGACGCCGACCGGGCCGATCCCCGACTCCGCGCTGTGCGCCCTGGGGGTGATGGACGGATGCAACTGAGCCGGATCCGGATCGTGTCGGTGCTCCTCGTGGCGCTGGTCGCCGCCCTCGTGCTGGCCTACCTGCTCTCGGGCGCACGCGGCGGCGACGACCGGGTCCGCGTGGTGGCCGAGTTCGCCTCCGCCGACGGCGTCTACGCGGGCTCGCAGGTGCGGATCGTGGGCGTCGAGGTGGGGATCGTCGAGGAGGTGGAGCCCGCCGGCGGGGTCGCCCGCGTGCACCTCTCCCTCGACCCTGGCACGACCCTGCCCGCCGACGTGGGCGCGATGGTGATGAACCCCGCCGTCATCGCCGACCGCTTTGTCGAGCTCACGCCCGCCCACACCGACGGGCCGACGCTCCCCGACGACGGCGTGATCCCCGTGGAGCGCACTCGCTCCCCGCTCGACTTCGACGAGTTCGTCTCCGGTATCGACACGCTGAGCTCGGCGTTCGAGCCCGGTGCCGACGAGGTGGGCGACGGGCTGGACTGGGGCGCGGAGGCCCTCGAAGGACGCGGGGAGTCCCTCAGCCGCGCGATCCGCGACCTGTCGACGGTGTCGGCGGTCGGGGGCGACCGTGCCGAGGACCTCGACGCACTGGTCGCCCACCTCGACGTGCTCATGGAGGCGGCGGGCGGCCGCGACGACCGGCTGCGCGACCTGGTGCTGGGGCTCGACGAGCTCGGCCGGCAGATCGACGAGGACCAGCTGGACGTGGCGGCGCCGGCCGAGGATCTGCGGGTGATCCTCGACGAGGTGGACCGGCTCGTGGCCGAGCGCGGCGAGGACATCACCGCTGCCACAGGTGCGACCCGCGAGGTGACCGAACTGTACGCGGCGCACCGGAGCGACTTCGCCGAGTTCCTGGACCTGTACCCCCTGATGATGGAGAACCTCGCCGGCTCGATCGGCCCCGACGGTCGCGCCCGGATCCGGCTCGACGTCTCCTCCAACATCACGCACTTCGCGCGCGGCCGGGAGCTGTGCGCGCAACACCCGATGCCGCTGTGCACGGGCGCCGGACTGACCAATCCCCTGATGTTCCCCGTGGAACAGAGCGATCCGCTGGGCCTGGTGGGCGCCATGGACCGCGCGACGGGGGGTGGCTGACATGGCGCGGTGGCGGACACGCTCGCGCCCGCACCTCGCGCGGGCGGGGGCGGTCGTGATCGGGGTGGCACTGCTGGTGGCAGCGACCGTCGTGGCCCTCAACTCTCCGAGGCTCGCGCTGCAGGCGCTGCCGCTGGGGCTGTCGTTGGGGCCGGGCTCGTCGGACGTCGAGATGCGCTTCGAGCGGGCGGACCGCCTCGCCCCGGGAGCCGAGGTGCGCTACGGCGAGCGGCTTGTCGGGCGCGTGGACACGGTCGGCACCGACGGCAGCGACGCCGTGGTCGGGGTCCGCCTCGAGGCGGAGACCGGGGTGCCCGCCGACGTGTTCGCCGAGATCCGGCTGCCCACCGCGCTCGGCACCCCCTACGTCGCGCTCACGCCACCGCGAGACGGCGGCACCGCGGAGAAGCTCGAGGACAGCCGACTCGTCCCCCGGGCCCGCACGGGCGTGGGCCCGGACCTCGAGTCCAGCCTCGCCTCACTGGGGCTGCTCCTCAACGGCAGCGGCATCGAGCAACTCGGCACCGTGATGGGCGAGCTCACGGTGGCGCTGGAGGGGCGCGGCGACGAGCTCGCGCGGATCCGGGACCGCGGCGAGCGCGCGCTGGAGTTGTACGAGGCGCACCGCGACGACATCGACCGGACGGTCGTGGCGCTGGACAGGGTGGGCGCGACGCTCGCCGACCGTCGCGAGCTCCTGGACCGGGGCATGGCGGTGTCGGCCGACCTGGTCTCGGAGGCCGCGCGCAGCAGGGAGGCGATCACCGCGCTGATGGACAGCACCACGGCGTTGACGGTCCGGGTGGAGCAGTTCACCTCCGGGACGGACGGGCGGCTCACCCCGTCGCTGCGGACGCTGACGGTGCTGCTCGAGGACATGGAGGGCTTCGGTGCGGAAGTGGCCCCGACGCTCGACTCCCTCGAGGGATTCGTGGACCTCTTCGACGAGGCGGTCCGCGGCGACCACCTGGCCTTCGACGGCGCGCTCGACCTGCCCGGCTCGCTGGACTCGCTGGGGACCGCGGGCGAGCAGCGGGCGGGACGCCCCCTGCCGCCGGGAGCCTCCGGCCCCCCGGACCGACTCCCCCCGGCCGGGGAACCGGACGCGGGAGGAGGTGCGCCGTGAACCGCCACGTCCTGGCCCAGGTACTCCTGTTCGCCCTCATCTCCGTCGTCGCGATCGCCTACGGCTTCCGGTACATCGCCGGCGACGCCGACGTGGCCCGCGGGTACGAGGTGGTGGCGCACGTCGAGGACGCCCGCGGGCTGGGGCCCGGGGTCCGCGTCACCTACCGCGGCGCGGACGTGGGCGAGATCCGCGGCGTCTCCCTCGACGGGCCGGGGGAAGGCGTCACGCTGCGACTGCGGGTCCTCGACGGCGTCGAGATCCCCGCCGACGCCCACGCCCGCGTGGTCACCAGCACGGCGCTGGGGGACCGCCGCCTCGACGTGCGACCGGACTCGCACACAGCACCGTTCCTGGGCGACGGCGACGAGCTGCTGATCCCCGAGGGCGAGCAGCCGCCGTCGCTCGACAAGCTCATCTCGAGCATCGACACCTCGCTGCGAGCGATCGACCCCGGCTCCCTCGAGTCCCTGGGGGACAGCGCTGCCACCGCGCTCGAGGGCAACGGCCCCCGGCTGGGCGCGATCCTCGAGGACACCGCGCGACTCACGTCCGTGGTGGCCGAGCGGGCACCCACCCTCCGGGGACTGGTCGACGACGGGCTCGGCACGACCCGCGCGCTCGCCGCCCGGGACGCCCCCGTATCCGGCTCGGCGTCGGTCGCCCGCGATGTGACGGCGCAGTTCGCCCGCCGCGAGGACAGCCTCGTGTACCTCCTCGAGCGGTCACCGGAGGCGATGCTGCGGGCCCAACACCTGCTCGACGCCAACCGCGACGACGCGGCCGGGCTCCTGTCCAACACCCTCGTGGTGACGCCGGCATTCCGCGACCGCGGTCCCGCCTGGGAGGCCGCGCTGACCCAGGGCGAGCGGGGCCTGCGCGCACTGGCCGGCACCGTCCGGGACGGCCGCGCGGACTTCCAGCTGGTGGCCACCCAGGGCCCCGTCTGCGTCTACCCGTACGAGCCGCGCGACGTGCTCGACGAGTCCCCCCGCGAGACCGACCTGCGGCTGTACTGCCCGCCCGGGGACGACCTGGAGCAGCGCGGTTCGCGCGCCGCACCGCGCCCGGACGACGAGGGGCTGGCGAACGCGACCGTGCCCGGCACCGTGATCGGCCCGCAGGTGGCCGAGGACCCCGTGCTCGTCCCGACCGGAACCGAGATCGCCGCCTACTGGGCGGCCATGATGGAAGGACTGAGAGATGGCGGATGAGAACCCCCGCGATTCCCCCGGCGACACGCCCGCCCCCTCCGCGGCGGCGGACCGCCCGCGACGGCGCGGCCTCGTCGTCGTCCCGATCCTGGTGGCGCTCCTCGTGGCCTGCGGATACCTCGGCTACCTGGTGTGGCAGGACCGCGAGGATGAGCAGCTGCGCAGCACGGCCGCCGCGGAGGCCTCCCGGCTCGTCGAGCAGCTGGCCACCTACGACCACGCGGACGTCGACGCGAATCTCGAGGCCGTCACCGCCGAGGCCACCCCGGAGTTCGCCGAGAGCTACCGGGAGGTCTCCGACGGCCTGCGCGAGCTGCTCAGCAGCGGCGAGGGCGCCTCCACCGGCACGGTGGTCCGCTCCGCCGTCGAGAGTGTCGCGGACGACTCCGCCGTGGTCCTGGTCTTCCTCGACCAGGAGATCAGCAACGTCACCGTTCCCGACGGCCGCGTCGACGCCAGTCGCATGGTCGTGGGCCTGAGCCGCGACGGCGACCGGTGGCTGCTCGACTCCGCCGACCTCGCCTAGAGCGCCGGCCGCCCGGCACCCCGGCCGTCCCGACACCGACCCCGTCCCCGTTTCCGCACGACGACCACAGGAGAAGAACCAGATGATCACCCGTCCGACCGCCGACCGACCCGCCCCGGCCGACCGACCCACGCCGCCCCGGCTCGCTGACGCCGTCGACTCGATCGGCGGGTTCGGGGGCGTCGCCAACGTCATCATGCAGCTGTCCTGGCCCGAGGTGGGCTGGGGCGTCAGGGAGAGCCGCGTGGACACCGGCAACGTCTACAAGCGTCCCCTCAAGCGCGCCCGCACCACCTTCCAGTACCTCGCGGTGGCGGTGTTCGGCACCGAGGAGGACAAGCGGATCTACAAGGAGGAGGTCACCCGGATCCACCGCATGGTGCACTCGACCCCCGCCAGCCGCGTGCGCTACAGCGCCATGGACCCCGAGCTGCAGATGTGGGTGGCGGCCTGCCTGTACGTGGGGTTCGAGGACGTCTACCTGTGGCTGCACGGCCCGATGAGCGCCGCGGACAACGAGGCGTTCTACCAATCGGCGCAGACCCTCGGCACGACCCTCCAGGTGCGGCCCGCGCAGTGGCCGGCGACCCGGGAGGCGTTCGACGACTACTGGGAGGAGGGCAAGAAGCGCATCCACTTCGACGAGCCCGTCCGCGAGCACCTGGTGGGACTGTCCGAACTGCGGATGCTGCCGCAACCCACCACGGCGTTGTTCGGTGGCCTCAACAGGTGGGTGACCTCGGGATTCCTGCACGCCGAGTTCCGCGACGCGCTGGGGTTGCCGTGGAGCCCGGTGGACGAGCGTCGGTTCCAGCGGTTCCTGCGGGTGACGGCGGCGCTCAACCGACTGCTGCCGGCGCCGGTCCGGACCGCCACCTACCGGGTACTGCTGGCCGAGATGCGGTGGCGCGTGCGGACCGGGCGCGAGCTCATGTGAGTCGCGGGGGAGGGGGCCGCCGGGTGGAGCGGGCGGCCGCCCGGGGCTCAGGCCTCGCGGGCGGCCTCCTCCTCGTCCCACACCCCGGCGCGCTCGAGGTGCCCGAGGAGCAGCTGCGCGCCTGTGGAGTACTCGTCCTCGATCACGGCGTGGGCCGTCGCGAGGTCGCCCGAGCGCAGGGCCTCGAGCATCCGGCGGTTGTCCCGGAGCGCCGCCCGCCGCCAGTCGGGGTCGGAGGCGTAGAGACCGTACGGCAGGTAGCGGGCGGCGTTGGACAGGAAACGGGAGAGCTTGTCCGACCGCGAGGCCCGGTTGATGGCGCGGTGGATGCCGAACTGCGCGCGGACGATCCCCTCGACGTCGCCGACCCGGTCCGCCAGCTCGAAATCGTCGATCAGCTGGGCGTGGATCTCCACCGCGTCGTCGTCGTAGAGGGGCAGCGCCCGGTCGACGATCCGCTTGGACAGGACCGTCTGCAGCCAGAAGATGTCCTCGACGTCCTGGCGGCTCATCGGCGAGACCACGTACCCGCGCCGGGGGACCAGGTCCACCAGCCCCTCGCCGCGGAGGGTGAGCAGCGCCTCGCGGACCGGGGTCACGCTCACGCCGAGCGAGGCCGCCGTCTCGTCGAGCCGCACGAAGTCCCCGGGACGGACCTGCCCGCTCATGATCCGGGTGCGGACGTGGTCCGCGACCTCCTCGGAGAGCTGCGGGCGCTGGGTCAGTCGAGTCGCGGCCACACCGCCACCTCGCTTCCGGGATCGGGGCCGTCCGGAGGCCGGCAGCCATTAGTCGAAATCAAATATATCCACATTGTCCACCGTTTCCCGCGCGGGGGAGGGAGGATGGCCCCATGACTTCCGATCCCGCTCCCGACAGCACCGCCGACCGTCCCGCCGTCCGCACCGAGCGCCGCGACCACGTCCTGCTGGTCACCCTCGACCGTCCCGAGGCGCGCAACGCCGTCAACAGCGAGGTCAGCACCCTGCTCGGTCGCGCGCTGCACGAGGCCGACACGGACCCCGAGATCCGGGCGGTCGTGCTCACCGGCGCGGGCGACAAGTCGTTCAGCGCGGGCGCCGACCTCAAGGCCATCTCCAAGGGGGAGGATATCTTCCCCACGGAGAACCGCGAATGGGGCTTCGCCGGAATGATGCAGCACCCTGTGTCCGTGCCGATCATCGCGGCGGTGGGCGGCACGGCCCTGGGCGGTGGCCTGGAGATCACGCTCGCCTGCGACCTGGTGGTGGCCGCCGAGCACGCGGTGTTCGGGCTGCCCGAGGTCAAGCGCGGCCTCGTCGCCGCCGCCGGGGGCGCCTTCCGGCTACCGGGCTACGTGCCCCACCGGGTGGCCATGGAGATGATGCTGACCGGCGAGCCGATCTCCGCCGACCGCGCCCTCGACCTGCACCTGGTCAATCGCGTGGTGCCGGCCGATCGGCTGCTCGACGAGGCCCTCGGCCTGGCCGACGCGATCGCCGCGAACGCGCCGCTGGCCGTGCGCGCCAGCAAGCGCCTCGCACTCGGGATCGCCGACGGCGCCCGGTCCGGCGAACAGCCCCGGTGGGAGCAGAACGATGCCGAGATGATCGCCGTGATGACCTCTCAGGACGCGGCGGAGGGCGCGACGGCGTTCGCGGAGAAGCGCGCGCCCGTCTGGAAGTCGCGCTGACCCGGCACCCTCCGGGCCCGCGGTCCGCCGCACGCGCTCCGCACCGCCGACGCCGGGACCGGATGCAGCCCGACCGGGGCTGACCTAGC